>ENA-UZWW01011456-UZWW01011456.1-metagenome-genome-assembly--contig:-Day-5--50m-contig-11456_pt1 | contig 24816 bp, 20 predicted proteins | sample MGYA00260348_ERZ794908 | MGnify/ENA metagenome assembly ERZ794908
CATAAAAATAAAATTATGTCTTTGTTAACTTTTTCAATCATTGATCCAAATAATAAATAAGCCTCTTCCTTATAGATTACAAGTGGATCTTTTTGTTCATGAACAGCAAGTTGAACAGACTGCTTAAGTTCATCCATTTTTCTTAAATGGATTTTCCAAGCTTCATCAATTATTGCAAGTGAAATGTTTTTTTCAAAATCATTTACCAATGTTTTTCCCTCTGAATCATATGCATTTTTTAAATTTGAAACTACATTTAGTGTTTTGCTACCATCTGTAAATGGTACGACTATTCTTTCAAAATTATTTGATGAGCTTTCAAAAACATTTTTTATGACAGGGAATACTTTTGTCGCAGAGGAAATCATTTTTGAATTATAATATTCGAATGCTTTTTTGTAGGTCACTTGAAAAATTTCATCTTCGGCAGTTGATTTAAATTCTTCTTCATTATAATTTGAGTCCATGGAAAAGAACCTGGTAATATCGAATTCATAATCTTTATAGTTGTTAGTTGCTTTACTGTTACTTACAACTATCTCACATGTATCATAAATCATACTAGCTATATCTACCTTAAGTCTTTCACCTTGTAAACAATGTTTTCTTCTTTTGTAGATAATTTCTCTTTGCACATTCATTACATCATCGTACTCAAGAAGTCTTTTTCTAATTCCGAAATTATTTTCTTCAACTTTTTTTTGTGCTCTTTCTATAGTTTTAGTCATCATCGAGTGCTGAATAACTTCACCTTCTTCTAATCCCATTCTATCCATCATTTTAGCCACCCTGTCAGAACCGAACAGTCTCATTAAATTATCCTCCAATGAAACGTAAAATTGAGAACTACCTGGATCTCCTTGTCTTCCAGCTCTTCCTCTCAACTGTCTATCAACTCTTCTTGAGTCATGTCTTTCTGTTCCAATAATTGCTAAACCACCATTATCTTTTATTTGATCAGATATTTTTATATCGGTTCCTCTTCCAGCCATATTTGTAGCAATAGTTACTATTCCTGCATTACCAGCTTCAGACACTATATCTGCTTCTTTTTTGTGCAATTTTGCATTTAAAACATTGTGACTAATCTTTCTAATATTTAACATTCTCGCTAAAAGCTCTGATATTTCAACGGATGTAGTACCAATTAATACAGGCCTTCCTTGATTTGATATTTTGGTAACATCTTCAATAACTGCATTATATTTTTCTCTTTTTGTTTTATATATGAGATCATTTTGATCTTTTCTAGCAATTGGTTTGTTTGTAGGGATTTCAACAACATCTAACTTATAAATATCCCATAATTCTCCAGCTTCTGTAATAGCAGTTCCTGTCATTCCCGAAAGCTTGCCATACATTCTGAAATAATTTTGTAGAGTTATAGAAGCAAAAGTTTGAGTAGCATCTTCAATTTTTACATTTTCTTTTGCTTCAATTGCTTGATGAAGTCCGTCTGAATATCTTCTTCCATCCATAATTCTCCCAGTTTGTTCATCTACAATCTTAACTTTGTTATCCATTACTACATACTCAGTGTTTTTTTCAAAAAGAGTGTATGCTTTTAATAATTGATTAAGGGTATGAATTCGTTCGCTTTTAGTAGCAAAATCATTATAAACTTTTTCTTTCTCCTCAACTTCTTTAACTAAATCAAGCTTTTTACTTTCAATTTGAGTTAATTCAATTGAAAGATTAGGTAAAACAAAAAAATTGGAATCTTCATTTTTATTTGAAATAGTGTCTATCCCTTTATCAGTTAATTCAATTTGGTTGTTTTTTTCGTCAATAACAAAAAATAAGTCTAAATCAACTTTAGGCATTTCTCTGTTGTTATCTTGCATATAAAAATTCTCAGTTTTCTGAAGTAACTGTTTAATACCTTCTTGACTTAAGTATTTTATTAATGCGGAATTTTTTGGAAGACCCCTGTAAACCTGTAAAAGATGAAAGCCTCCATCTTCCTTGTTTCCATCGGAAATTAATTTTTTTGCTTTTGATAAAATTTGAGTTAATAACTCTTTTTGTTTTTTTACAATATCATAAATTCGAGGTTTTAATTCATCGAATTCATGAATATCTCCTTTAGGAACAGGACCTGAAATTATAAGCGGTGTTCTTGCATCATCAACAAGAACAGAATCAACCTCATCAACAATTGAATATGCATGTTTTCTTTGAACTAAATCTTTTGAAGAGTGAGCCATATTATCTCTCAAGTAATCAAATCCAAATTCATTATTAGTTCCATATGTAATATCTGCATTATATGCTTTTCTTCTTTCTTCAGAATTAGGAGAATGATAATCGATACAATCAATACTTAATCCGTGGAATTCAAAAATTGGTGCCATCCATGCACTGTCTCTTTTAGCTAAATAATCATTAACGGTAACCAAATGAACTCCGTTTCCAGTAAGCGCATTTAAATATACAGGTAGAGTGGCAACTAATGTTTTCCCTTCACCAGTTTGCATTTCAGCAATTTTTCCTCTGTGAAGAACAATACCGCCAATCAACTGAACATCATAGTGGACCATGTCCCATGTAACTTCTTTTCCAGCAGCATTCCATTTATTTGACCAAATAACACTATCTCCGTCTGTTTTAACATAAGTTTTCTCAGAAGATAATCTCAGATCAAATTCATTTGCTTTGACTTTAATTTCAGAATTTTCTTTAAATCTTTTTGCAGTTTCTTTTACAACAGCAAAAGCCTGTGGGAGAATTTGATTTAAAACTTCTTCAACTTTTTTATTTGACTCGTTATTAATTGTATCTATTTCAGTGTAATATTCATCTTTTTCATCAATGTTGATTGAAGATTGTATTTTAGAATTTAAACTTTCTATTTTTGTATTAAATGGACTTCTTGAATCTTTAATAATATTCTTAAAAAAGATTGTTTTGGATCTAAGTTCATCGTGTGTCAATGAAGAAAATTCTTTCTCAAATACTAATATTTGCTTTACAATTCCTTCAACCTCCTTTAAATCTTTTTTTGATTTACTTCCTACAAAAACATTTAATATAGAATTTATAAAGCTCATTATTATTTTTTTCTAATCAAATTTAAGTAAAAAAAAAGCCTCAAATGAGACTTTTAATAAAGTTTTTTATGGTTAATATTCATCCTCGTTCCAAAGATAGTCTTCATCAGTTGGATAATCTGGCCAAATCTCAAGTATTGATTCATAAGTTTCTTCTTCTTCTTCTTCAATTTCCTGTAGATTTTCTATTACTTCTAAAGGAGCACCAGTACGAATACAAAAATCAATTAATTCATCTTTGTTTGCAGGCCAAGGTGCATCTGTCAAATAGGTAGCTAGTTCAAGAGTCCAATACATATTTTTAAATTATAATATTTGCAAAAATAATTTTTTATCTGACTCTTACAACGTTTTATTAAGAAATTTAATTTTATTTTTTTTTGGCAAAATAAAATAAGAATATAATTGAAAAGAAAAATAGTGAAATTCTATATATAAAATCACCATACTTTGCATAAAAAGTCAGTTCATTCGATATAAATACAGTATTATTAATTATTCCTTTTTTTTCATAATCAATGCTTTCAATTACATCTCCTTTATCATTAATTACCGCAGAAATTCCAGTATTTGCACTTCTAACTATATATCTTCTTAGCTCAATTGACCTTAACTTAGAATAACTTAATAATTGTCTATGTCCGGGAGAATTACCCCACCATCCATCATTTGTTATTATTGCGATTAATTGTGCTCCATTTCTTACATACTCTGTCATAAATTCTCCATACATTGATTCATAACATATTACTGGTGCCACTAATACATTTGATTTAGTTTTAAATACTGCTCTATTTTGCTGAGTTGCTCTGGACATTACAGTTCCACCAAAATCAATAAGTAGATTTCCTAAAATTGGTTCTAAAATTGCTTTGTAAGGTAAATTTTCAACACCAACAACAAGTTTTGATTTATGATAAATTTGATCTGTATTTGAGTTAATAAAACTACTGTTATAAATATCAACCCAAATACTATCTCGAACGTAATTTGAACTTATTGATTTTTCTCTTGCTGAAGTGTAAATTTTATAAAATTGTATTCCACTAATAATTTCAGAATTTTTTTCATTAAGGTAGTTGTCTAAATTTTTATAAAATGGTGTATTAAAAAAATTATTTATTTGGTAACCCGGGCTTTCAGAAAAATATGTCTCAGGTGTAATTATTAATTTATTATTGAAAATATTATCTTCTGTATTCTTTTTGAATTCTTGTAATATTTCAAGGTTTGTCCTTCCGTATTTACTAGTATAGGGATCAATATTTGGTTGTACTATAGCTATGTCAAGCTCATTTCCTTTTTTTGTATCTAAATTATACATGTAAAGAGAAATTATAATTGGGAAAGAAACAAATAATAAACCAATTGATAATTTATTTAAATAATATTTTTTGATTAAATATTTGTTGAATGCTTTATAAAAAATAATATTTACAATTAAAATCCATAACGATCCGCCCAGTGTTCCTGTAAATTCAAACCATTGTACTAGTTTGTGCGATTCAGAAAAAACATTTCCTAAAATTAAAGATGGCCAGGAAAATTCCCAACTTAAATTAAATTTTTCAAAAACAATCCAAGAAGAGATAAAAAAAATAACTCCTAATTTGTGCCCTAGTTTTTTGGATATCAAACTGTAGGAGGTGAAAAATAATGCCATTAAAAAAGAGTAGAGACCTATTGCAAATAACATTCCAAAAACAGTAGAATTAATTAACCACCACGATGTAATTAAATTCCAAATAACAAAACTTAATAAACTGTAAAAAAAGATATGTAAAGAAGATTTGTCTCTTAATTCTTTTTCAATTAGTAGTAATGGCACAAAAGCTATAAAAATTAAAAAAACTAAACCTTTAACCGGCCAGGACAATCCAAAAAGCAATCCTGAAAATATGCTAAGTAATATATATTTTTTGGCCAAAATTAATTTTTTGTTTAAGTTTTACAAGTTAATAAAAACTCATTTCTAAATATATAAACTATTTGTTCTTTCAATATTATATAAAATCATTAATTTTATTGTGTGAAACTATTAAATTTTATTCCACATTTATTAACTCTTTCAAATCTTTTTTTTGGTTGTATTGCTGTTGTATACGGAGTAGTGGGAGACTTTGAGAAATTAGCCTTATTTGTTTCTTTAGGTTTAATTTGTGATTTTTTTGATGGTTTTTTTGCTAGATTACTTAAGGTTGATTCTAAACTTGGTATTCAATTAGACTCATTGTCTGATTTAGTAACTTTTGGTATGACTTCATCAATAGTGATGCTTAATTTAATAGGGAATTCCTCATTTGTAATTGAAAACTCTTCTAGTTTTTTAGTTTCTCTTATACCTTATATAGCTTTTTTAATAACACTTTCTTCGTCATTTAGGTTAGCTAAATTTAATATCAGTGACATTAGTACTGATTTTAAGGGACTTCCAACTCCAGCCAATGCAATCTTTATTGTTTTTCTTCCAGAATTTATTGAATATTTTCAGTTAGAAACAATCTTTGAAAATATTTTTATTTTATTAGTAATAGTATGCTTATCATCATTTCTTTTAATTTCTAATCTAAATATGTTTTCATTAAAGATTAAAAATTTAAGATTTAATCAAAATAAAGCTTTGTATGTTTTGTTTTTTTCTTCAGTAATTCTTTTTGCTAGTATAGGTTTATCTTCTTTAACTATAATAATTACTATTTATATAATTTTGAATTTATTAAGAATTGTAGTCTAATTTTTTCTTTCTAAATTCAAAATTCTGACCTAGATATAATTTTCTAACCATTTCATCATGTGCTAAATCTTCTGGCTTTCCTGATTTTAGAATATTTCCTTCAAACATTAAATATGTTCTGTCTGTGATTGCTAAAGTTTCTTGAACGTTATGATCGGTAATTAAAATACCTATGTTTCTTTTTTTAAGGTGGGAAATGATTTTTTGAATATCCTCAACAGCTATAGGATCTACACCAGCAAAGGGTTCATCTAGTAAAACAAATTTTGGATCTGTAGCTAAAGCCCTTGCTATTTCAGTTCTTCTTCTTTCACCACCAGAAAGTAAATCTCCTCTACTTTTTCTTATTTTTTGTAAATTGAATTCATTCAATAAAGATTCCATTCTTGTAGATTGTTCTTCTTTTGAAAGCGATGTTAGTTCAAGAACTGCTTTTATATTGTCTTCAATTGATAATTTTCTAAATACAGAGGCTTCTTGAGCTAAATATCCAATTCCTTTTTGAGCTCTCATGTACATTGGCAATGTCGTAATTTCAGAATTGTCTAATGATATTTTACCTCCATCAGGCTTAATAAGACCTACAATCATATAAAAACTAGTTGTTTTTCCAGCACCGTTAGGACCTAGTAATCCAACTATTTCACCCTGATTGACCTCAATGGAAATGTCATTCACAACTTTTCTTCCTTTATACGACTTGAAAATACCTTGAGCTGTTAACTTCATTTTTTATTTTTCTCTTTTCTGATAACAAATTTAGAAATATAAATGCTAATCTGGTATAATATTATTATAGGAATAGCAACTATAATCTGACTAGCAATGTCAGGAGGAGTAATTACTGCGGATAAAGTTAAGACTATAATTAATGCAAATTTTCTATACTTCACCATTATTTCAGGTGTAATTACACCAATTTTAGTTAAAAAATAAACTATAATTGGTAATTCAAAAATAAGACCTGATGCTAACACAGAAGCCCTGACAAGCCCAACATAACTATCTAAATCAAAATCATTAAAAATTTCACTACTAACGCTATAGGATCCTAAAAAATTTATGGAAAGTGGGGTAACAATATAATATCCAAAAAGAACGCCTATAAAAAACAAAAAAGAGGAAATAACAATGAACCCTCTTGCATTACTTTTTTCATTTTCATATAAACCTGGACTTATGAAGCTCCAAAATTGATAAATTACATAGGGAAAGGACAAAATAAATCCAGCAGTAATTGACATCCATATATGTGCCGAAAACTGACCAGACATTGTTCTACTTTGAATTCTAAAAGGCATTTCATTGATACAAAAACTATCGTCTAGTCCTATTTTATTTGAAATACTACATAGCAATTCATATGTGAAAAAATCGATATTTTTTGGACCAAATAAAATTTTATCAAATATAAAATCTTTGGCAATAAATGCTATTGAGCCAGTTAATAAAATTGCTAATACAGATCTCAATAAATGCCATCTTAAGTCTTCTAGGTGATCTAAAAAAGACATTTCCTCAATTGAATTATTTTTCATAACAATCCTTCATTTATAATATTGTGTAAATGAATAATACCAGAATAAAAATCATTTTTAGTGACTATAATTTGATTTATTTTATTTTTATTCATGATTGACAAAGCCTTTGTTGCTAATATTTTAGAGTCAATTATAAAAGGATTTTTTGACATTAAGTCTTTAGCTAATATATTTTTAAAATTAGATTCATTTGAAAAAACTCTTCTAATATCTCCGTCGGTAATTATACCAATTGGTTTGTTATTCTTGGTAACAACAGCTGCTCCTAACAGATTTTTTGAGATTACATCTATTATTGTTTTAAAATCGTCTAATTCTGATAACTGAGGTTTTAAATTTTTATTAATTATTTCATCAACTTTCAGGTAGAGTTTTTTACCCAAAACTCCTCCAGGATGATGTTTGGCAAAATCATTTTCATTGAACCCATTAATTTTGGATAAACAAATTGCTATAGCATCTCCAATAACTAGTTGTGCGGTTGTACTTGTAGTCGGCGCTAAATTATTTACACAAGCTTCTTTTTCTATGTAAGAGTTTAAAAAATAATCAGAGTTTTTGGCTAAATAAGACTTAGGTTCTGAGGTTATTGAGATAATACTTACTTTTCTTTGTTTTATAAATGGTACAAGATTTTTTATTTCTGGAGTATTACCACTTTTTGATAATAAAATAATTATATCATCATTTTGTACAATACCTAAATCACCATGAATTGCTTCAGCGGCATGCATGAAAATCGACGGAGTTCCTGTTGAATTTAATGTTGCAACAATTTTAGAACCTATAATTGCACTTTTTCCAATTCCACTTACAATCACTCTCCCTTTTGATGACTGAATTTTTTTTATTGCATTTTCAAAATCAAGTGTAAGAAATTTGTGCAAATTTAATATTGCATTTCCTTGATTTTCGAAACTTTCTTTAGCAATTTGTAAAATATTCTCTTCTGATTCCAATCTTGTTTTTTTAAATAAGGTTTAAATGTTATATTTAAGAAGCAAATGTACAAAATACCTGTCTACTTTATAAAATGTCTTTAAAAATTGACTTAAAAAAAGAATTAAAGTCCTTATTTGGTTTTTCTAAATTTAAGGGAAATCAAGAGCAAATAATTTCATCCTTAATTAAAGGGAACAATAATATGGTTATTATGCCTACAGGAGCCGGTAAATCTTTGTGCTTTCAATTACCAGCCTTGTTACTTGATGGAACAGCTTTAGTAGTTTCTCCTTTGATTGCTCTTATGAAAAATCAAGTTGATGTTGTTAGAGGGATATCTTCTTATGACGGAATTGCACATGTTTTAAATTCTTCATTAAATAATTCTGAAATTAATGAAGTTAAAAATGATGTATTGAGTAAAAAAACAAAATTATTATATGTAGCACCAGAATCATTAGCTAAACAAGAAAATATTGATTTTTTAAATCAGATTAATATTTCGTTTTTGGCAGTTGACGAAGCACATTGTATTTCAGAATGGGGTCATGACTTTAGACCTGAATATAGAAATTTAAAAACCATATTAAATAAAATTAATACTCAAATACCCATAATTGCTTTAACAGCTACAGCTACAGCCAAAGTACAAGACGATATTGTTAAAAATTTAGAGATTAAAGACGCTGAAGTTTTTAAGTCCTCATTTAATAGGCCAAATCTTTATTATGAAGTAAGACAGAAAACTGAAAACTTAAATAGAGATATTATTTCATTTGTAAAGCAAAGAGCAGGTAAATCAGGAATAATTTATTGCCTTTCTCGAAAAAATGTAAATGAACTTACACAATTTTTACAAGTAAATGACATTAACGCTTTACCATATCATGCTGGACTAGATTCAAAATCAAGAGCAAAAAATCAAGATATGTTTTTGATGGAAGAATGCGATGTAATTGTTGCTACAATAGCTTTTGGTATGGGAATTGACAAGCCAGATGTAAGGTTTGTAATTCATCACGATATTCCGAAAAGTTTAGAAAGTTATTACCAAGAAACAGGAAGAGCTGGTAGAGATGGAGGAGAAGGACATTGTTTAGCTTTTTACACACATAAAGATATTGAAAAATTAGAAAAATTCATGTCAGGAAAACCGATTGCAGAACAAGAACAAAGTTATTCTTTATTAGACGAAATTTCTGCTTATGCCGAAACTTCTATGTCTAGAAGAAAGTTTTTGTTGAATTATTTTGGAGAAAATTTTGATGAAATTAATGGTGAGGGAGCTATGATGGACGATAACATGAAAAATCCTAAACCTAAATTAAAAGTAAATAATGAAGTATTATTAGTTTTAGATTTAATTACAATTACAAAAGAACAGTACAAGACCAAAGATTTAGTAGCTTACCTAACTGGAAAAGAAAATAATTTATTAAGATCACATAATGTTGTTAATAACAAACTATTTGGATCAGGAAAAAATAATGATTCAGTTTTTTGGAATTCATTATTAAGACATTTGATAGTAAATAATCTTTTAAATAAAAATATTGAATCATATGGGGTATTAAAATTGAATGAGTTATCAAAAAAATATTTAAAAGATCCATATGATTTTTATATTTCAAAGAATCATGAATTTCATATCGAAGTTAATTCTAACTCAAACAAAAAAAATAGATCTTTAAATGACAAAGAACTTTTTAAAATTCTTATTTCGGAAAGAAAAAATATTGCAAAACTGAAAGGTATTCCCCCTTATGTTATTTTTCAAGAATCGTCAATTGAAGAAATGTCTTTTAAGTATCCAATTACAATTGAAGAGTTAAAAAATATTAACGGAGTTGGTGATGGTAAGGCCAGAAGGTTTGGAGCTACATTTATTAAAATTATTTCAAATTATGTAGATGAAAATCAAATTACTAGACCTGAAGATCTAATTATTAAAACTACAGGAACTAATTCATCTATAAAATTATTTATAATTCAAAGTATTGACAGGAAACTTCTTCCAATTGATATTGCAAATGCCAAAGGCTTAGATTTGGAGGAACTTATACAAGAACTTGAAAAAATAGTATTTTCAGGCACTAAACTTAACGTTGATTATATGGTTGATGATATTTTTGATGAAGATCAACAAGATGAATTATATGATTTCTTTATCGAATCTGAATCGGATGATATAAACATTGCAGTTGAAGAATTTGATAACGATTATGAAGAATCTGATTTACGATTATACAGATTAAAATTTATAAACGATATATCAAATTAATTTTTTAAAATATTTGTAACACTTTTATAAAGTTTAATTTATCTTGCGCCGTAATTAAATTTAAAAAAATGCAAGAAGGATTATACGCTCAAATCAAGACTAATAAAGGTGATATAATATTAATACTACATCATGATAAAGCACCTGGAACAGTTGCTAATTTTATTGGCCTTTCAGAGGGTAAAATAAAAAACTCTAAAAAACCAATTAATATTCCATACTATGATGGTTTGAAATTTCATAGGGTAATTCCTGATTTCATGATTCAAACCGGTTGTCCAAATGGTACTGGAACAGGAGATCCTGGGTATAAATTTGATGATGAATTCCATCCTGAACTTAGACATAATAAGCCAGGAATATTGTCTATGGCTAACTCTGGTGCGTCAACTAATGGGAGTCAGTTTTTTATAACCCATGTAGCAACAAACTGGTTAGATGATAAGCATACTGTTTTTGGTGAAGTGGTTGAGGGATTGAATATTGTTAATGAAATTCAACAAGATGACATAATAGAATCTATTACAATACTCAGAGAAGGGAATGATGCTAAAAAATGGAATTCCGTTGAGATATTTAATAATTTTATAGAAAAAAAAGAAATTCTCATTAAAGAAAGACAAATAAAAGAACAACAAATTATTGAAAATTTATCGAAAGGTTTTGAAGTAACCTCATCTGGTTTAAGGTATAAAATCTTAAACAAAGGGAATGGAGATTCTCCTATTAAAGGAGATAAGGTTAAAGTTCATTATAAAGGAATGTTAATTGACGAAACAGTTTTTGATTCCTCTTATAAAAGAAACCAACCTATTGAATTTAATGTTGGAATTGGTCAAGTAATTCCTGGCTGGGATGAAGGGATTATGTTATTAAAAAAAGGTGAAAAGGCAAAGTTTATTATTCCTTCAAACTTAGGTTATGGAGAAGCTGGGGCTGGAGGTGTTATCCCGCCAAATGCAACTTTAGTTTTTGAAGTTGAATTACTTTAGTTTATCCACTTAATATTACATCCAATACTGGGTTTTTGTATAGGATTAATTTCCTGTAAATTAATTAAAGAATTAAGTGCATTTCTTACATCTGTACCTGTTACTTCAATGTTATTTCCAGGTCTAGAATCGTCAAGTTGTCCTCTATAAACTAATTTATTAGAATTATTAAAAATAAAAAAGTCTGGTGTACAAGCAGCATCGTAATTTTTTGCAACTATTTGAGTTTCATCATATAAATATGGGAAAATAAATTTTTCTTTTGTCGCATTTTTTTTCATTTCAATTGGTGAATCTTCTGGATAATTAATAACATCGTTACTGGATATAGCAATAAATTTTATACCAGAGTTATGATAATCGTTAGCAATTTGAACTATTTGTTGGTTTATATGTTTGACAAATGGACAATGATTACAAATAAACATAACTAAAGTTCCTTTGCTTCCAAATAAATCATCTGATTTAACTATTAAATTAGATTTTACATCTAACAATTCAAATTTTGGAGCTTCAAAGCCTAATGGGATCATTGCTGAGGGTGTTCTTGCCATATTTTACTTTTTTTTTCAAATTTAAATCTATTTTGTATAAATTGCACATAATTCAATATAGATATGCAAGAATTTATTTATTTTTTTGAAAACATTTCATCATTACAAAGATCATTAATTCTTGTGGGAGGAATAACTTTTTTTTGGTCTATTGAGTCCTTAATTCCATTGTTTAAATTTAATTATTCAAAATTAAAACATGCTCTTCCTAACTTGTTTTTTACTTTGACAACTGTATTAGTAAATTTTTCTCTTGCATTTATTCTTTTATTAGTTTCTGACTGGGTCTCAATTAACGGCTTTGGTTTATTAAATTATCAAAATTTAGTACCATTACCGGCCTACCTTATTCTGGGAGTTATTTTTCTTGATCTTATTGGAGCATATCTTCCTCACTATGTTCAACACAAAGTAAAGTTTTTATGGAAAATTCATTTGGTTCATCATTCAGATCATAAAGTTGATACAACAACTGCAAATAGACACCATCCTTTTGAAAGTATAATCAGATATGTTTTTACTTTATTTGCTGTTGCAATTTTAGGCGCTAACATGGGATTAGTTTTTTTATATCAATCTCTTTCTGTTATTCTATCTCAATTTAATCATGCAAATATTGATATAAATCCTAATGTAGATAAATTTTTAAGTTATATAATTGTAACTCCAAACATGCATAAAATTCATCATCATTATAAGTTACCCTATACAGATTCTAATTATGGAAATATTTTTTCTTTTTGGGACAGACTATTTGGAACCTTCAGTTTTTTAAATCCTTCGAAAATAATTTATGGTGTTGATACGTACTTTAACGAAAAAGAAAATCAAAGTATTACGAGTTTATTGTATAGACCTTTTGAAAAGCATAAATCACCCTCCAATTAATTTTTCTACATAATATCTGAGAAGAATATTGCATTCATTAAAAGTTTATTAGTGCCAAACCAAAAACCTCTAAAATTAGTGTTATCTGAAAAAACATTGATATTACCTTTCTTTATTTTGATATTAACAAACGGTCTACTATTCTTCATAGACTTGAGATTCTCCTCTGAAATATAACCACTTATAAGAGTGTTTGAGTTAGTGTACTTAATAGGATTATTAAAACTTAGAGAATCATTTTCAATAAAAATATTGGTGTTTCTAAAAACAGATAAGTTATTTTTATAAAAACCATAGTTAATTGGATGACTTAAATCTAGTGAAGTATTGAAAATTGCTCCGCTGGTAAGTTGAGCTCCGTAAAATTTACTTTTGTTTATGAAATTTATATTATTTGCTTTTGGCTTATTTTTCTTGAGATTAACAGATATAAATTTATTTTTATTTAACCAACTAATAGCATTTCTAAACCCTATTAAATTCCCACCGTTTTCTATCCAATTTTTTAAATTTTCAAGAGTTTTTTTACTATAATTATGGGATCCATTAACAAAAATGATTGTACTGTATTTTTCTAAATCTATTCTAGTTAAAGTGTTAGATTTAATTTTAGTTACAGGAATTTTATATTTAGTATCAAGTAAGTGCCAAATTTCTCCAGCATCATAACTTGATATTCCATCACCAACCACAAGACCAATTTTTGGTTTTGTGATATTTTTAAAACTATTACTTCCTAAATCAATACCCTCAGTTTTGCTAGTATTCACTCCAAAAAATTTAATTCCAGACAAATTAGTAATTTTCTCTAGAATTTTATTTATTTCTTCTATGCTTTTATTCTGGTTTTTAAGCGGAATTAATATCGTGCCATAGTCAAATTTTTTGTTATCAATTTCAAATTTTTGAGTAGCTACTTTTAATCTTAAATTATTTTTTAATAATTCATAAAGAGCCAATGGAGTATAGTAATCATCCCAAGAAAAAAGATAAGCGTATTTACTTTTTGAAAGAATTTTACCTTTTGGTTTTTTTAAATAAAGTTTTTCTGTTTTTTCCTTTAAAATCAAATCAGCATATTCTAAATCAAATGAATGTAAAAATGACCAAGCAGAAACATCATAAAACAAACTGTCTTTAAATTTGGTTCTATTATCTAGCATTGCACTAATTAATCTGGAACTTCTTTGATTTTTTGGAATCAATAATGAGTTTTCTTTCTTAAATTCAATGCCGTTAACAATTCGATTATTATTTAATTTTTTTATTTCAATTTTATGTTTTTTTAATATTTCATAAAAGTGAAACAGCTTTGATTTATCTTTTTTGTCACCAACAACAATATATTTATTTTTGTTTTTATTTGCGATTTTCATTGAATTAATAAAAAATTCATATTGATAATCAAGCAAATTGTTCTTTAGTTCAAATGATGCATTCAAAGTAGATAATGAGGTTGTGAGTTGATTTTTAATTGTAAAAGGGAAAGATATTTCTCCGTTAATACTTTCTTGTAAATGCCCTCGTGAACTGCCTTGTTCAAATAATATTCCAATACTACCATTAATATCAGGAAATGTAGATCCTTTTCCATAATAAAAATCATCATAATCTTCTTCACTGTAAAATAACGATCCAATTTCACTTAATTGTTTTTCATGATATTGACCAATTTTAGCAGTTAAATATTGATTTTTTTTTGGAGTCAAAGGATTTACTCTTGATGGAATTCCAGGTTGGTAGAAAAAAGTTGAATTAGTTCCCATTTCATGATGATCAGTTAAAACATTAGGATACCAGTTATGAAATGTTTCTATTCGAACATTTGACTCGGGTAATTGTACCGGTAACCAATCTCTGTTCATATCAAACCAATAATGATTAGTTCTTCCTTTCGGCCAATTTTCATCAAATTCTCTGTCATTACTGTCCGGATTTAAATTGATACTTTTATTTGAATTTGCCCAATGTGAAAACCTTTGAAGTCCATCGGGATTAAAAGAGGGGTCAAGTAAAATTATAGAGTTGTTCAATTGATTAATTAGTTTAGGATTGTTAGATGCAGCTAAATAATAAGCATATAATAAAGCTGCATTACTTCCACTAGGCTCATTGCCATGAATTGAGTATCCTTGATAAATTATTATTGGTCTATTATAAGATTGTTTTTTATTCGAACCATTTGTATATGAAAGGTGATTTTTTCTAATTTCATCTAATTTGTTCAGATTTTTTTCGGAGGACACTGTTAACAATAGTAGTGGTCTTCCTTCATACGTGTATCCTCTATTTTCAATTAAAATTCTAGAAGATGAATTTGCAAGAGCATACATGTATTGAACCAATCTATCGTGGCTAACGTGAGATGATCCAACCTCACCTTTACCTAATAAAAATGAATTTGGTTTTGGAATTTCTGGATTAAAATATTGTATTTCATCTCCAAAATAATAAGAAAGATCGTGTTTGTCTTGAGAAAAAATATTTATACTTATAAAAAAAAGTAAGTAAAATATTTTCTTCATTGATTTTTAATTTTAAATATCATCAAAATCTACATCAGTAAAGCTTTCTTTTCCTTCCTTTTCATTTGGTTGATTTTCAGCTTTATTAGATTCAGAGAAATCTTCTTTTTTGAAATCTTTTTGATGAATTTCACTAATAACTTCTAAACCCTTTTCATCTAAAATATATTTAGTCATTTCGTTTAAAAGATCAGAAAAACCTTGAAAATCTTCTTTGTAAAGATAAATTTTATGTTTTTTAAAATAGAAGGATCCATCTTCATTGGTAAATTTTTTACTTTCAGAAATAGTTAAATAGTAATCTCCCGCTTTTGTGGATCTTACATCAAAAAAATAAGTTCTTCTTCCCGCTCTTAATATTTTTGAATAGATATCATCAGCTGCATTATATTTTTTTTCTTCCATTTTATATATTATTTAAATCAAAAATGAATAAAAAAAATAAACTCACCAAATATTAATTAAGATCTTTTTCTTTGGATTGTTTAGAGTAAGTATCAAAATATGTTTTCTTTTCTTTCATAAGTTCAGTATGAGTACCGAAACTTTCTAAATTTCCATTATTAATTACTAATATTTTATCGCAATTTTTTGATGTTGATATTCGATGTGTAGAAATAAAGACAGTTATGTTTTTTGTTGTATTACTGATATTGCTAATTATTTTTTCTTCTGTTTGAGTGTCAACTGCGGAAAGACTATCGTCTAGAATTAGAATTTTAGGTTTTTTAATTATAGCTCTGGCTATAGCTAGCCTCTGTTTTTGTCCACCGGAAAGATTTACACCTCTTTCACCTAACAAAGTGTTATACTTATCTTTGAATAATTCAATGTCTTTTGTTAAGCCTGCTATTTTAACACTTTCTTTTATCTCTTGGGATGTAGCATCTTTCTTTCCGAATTTTAAATTGTTCTCAATTGTTTCTGAAAACAAAAATGTCGATTGAGGAACATATCCAATAGAATTTCTTAAAACATTTAAGCTAATATCACTTAATTTATTTAGGCCAATAGAAATACTTCCCTTGTCAGGTTCATAAATTCTGGAGATTAGCTCTAAAATTGTAGTTTTTCCTGAACCAACATCACCCATAATTGCGATACTTTCTCCCTTTTTGATAGTAAAAGATATTTTATTCAATGCATTTATATTAGTTTCTTTATATCTATAAGAAACATTTTTGAACGATATATCACCGTCAACTATTAGATTAGAGTTTTTATTATCAATTATTTTATTAGGAACATTTAAAAACTCATTGATTCTTTTTTGAGATGCTTCTGCTTGTTGGATTATAGAGGTAACCCATCCTACAGTTGCAACCGGCCAGGTCAACATATTTACATAAATTATAAATTCTGCTAAAACACCTAATTCTATTTTATTATCCATGTACTGATTTCCACCAATATAAATAACTAATATGTTGCTTATCCCTATAAGTAAAATCATAAGCGGAAAAAACCAAGATTGAATTTTTACTAAAGACATGTTTTTATCCTTACTATCACTTGCTAATTTTTCTAGGTTTTGATTTGTATAATCTTCAATAGTATAAGTTTTTATTATCTTAATCCCGCTGAAAGCCTCTTGAGTAAAAGTTGTTAATTTTGATAAATATTCTTGTACTATTTTACTTCTTACATTAATGATTTTACTTATTTTATAAATAATAATTGAAAGGATTGGTAGAGGCGTTAAAGTGTACATCGTAAGTTTAGGTGCAACACTAAACATGTAAGAAACTACTATTATAAATAATGTTACTGTATTTATTGTGTACATAATAGCTGGACCTACATACATTCGAACCTTGCTTACATCTTCACTTATCCTATTCATTAAATCTCCAGTTCGATTATTTTTGTAAAAATCGAAATCAAGATTTTGATATTTATTATAAATAATGTTTTTTAAATCAAATTCAATATATCTTGAGACGTTTATTATCATTTGTCGCATAATGAATGTAAATAAACCTGCAATGACAGCTGAGCCAATAATTAATAAAATATTTATGATTAATCTTTCCTTCAAAACGTCAAGATCGATTGAGGATGAAATAATATAATTTTCAATCAAAGTTATTGAGTTTCCGACAAGGTTTGGAGCAATTAAAGCAAATATCCTTGCGGTTACAGTTATAAAAAAACCAATGATTAGTTTAATTCTGTATTTGTATAAAAATTTATTTAGAAATTTTAATTCTCTCATTATTAATTGAATTCAAATATACATCAATGTTCATTTAATTCTTTATAATCTTTAGCTTGATTTTTGAAAAAATAAAACTAGTTTTGCTCAAAATACTTAAAGTTCTTTTAAATGTTAAACAGACGTCAATTAAGAATAAAAGCTTTGGAAAGTGTTTATGCATTTGATAAGTCTATAGATAAGAATATTGATTTTCAAATTAGTTATTTTTTAAAATCAAATAAAAATTTTTTTAAGCTGTACATTACCTGTTTCTCTTTAATTAAGGAATTACATGTTTTTGCTAAGGAATTACATTTAAAAAATAAAAAAAAATATATTAGTAAAGACTCCGATCTATCTCTTGATAAATTTTGTAATAATTTAGTATTAGAACGAATAAGTAATAACGAATTTTTACTAAATAAAACCAGGGAGTTGTCTGTTGATTATTGGGAAACTAGATCAGAACTAATTTCTTCAATTTGGAACGATATTATTGAAAGCGATATTTCTATTAAGTATCTTAAAGACGAAAAGAATAACTTTGATTTAGATAAGCTTTATCTAACTAATTTATTTAGAAAAGTAATAGCTTCTAATAAAAAATTATATGATTTTTTTGAAGACACAGAAATATCATGGATTAATGATTTACCACTTGTTAATTCTTTAGTTTTGAGTTCAATTAAAAACAGCAAAAAATCTTCAATATCTCTTTCATTAATGACGGATATTTATAAGAACGAAGAAGATGCTGAATTTGGTGTTAAATTACTTAAATCAGTTATAAATAATAAAGAGATTTTACAAGAACACATATCCAAAATTACTCTTAACTGGGATAACGATAGAATAGCGCAAATAGACTTAATATTACTGCAAATGTGTTTGGCTGAGTTTTTGTTTTTTAAGTCAATTCCAATAAAAGCGTCAATAAACGAATATTTAGAAATTGCTAAAGAGTATTCTAGTAAAAAAAGTAACATATTTATTAATGGAATATTAGACAAATTATCTAAAGATCTTACCAAAAATGGAACTTTAAAAAAGAATAAAAGAGGTTTGCAATAATTTACTATTTTTGAATATATAATAATATAAAGAACATGAAATTTAATAAACACACAATAACATCAATTACAACTTCATTTTTAATTGCTTTTTCTTTATCATTTTCTCTAACGTCATGTGATAATGACCCATCTAAAAAGATTAAAAAAGAGAACGTAATGTCTACTAAAGATAGATTAGATAATGCTACTGATTTCCCTGAGATTAAATTTGAAAAAGTAAGTCATGATTTTGGTGAAATTCAAGAAGGAGTTTTAGCTGAAACAGTTTTTACTTTCACTAATGTTGGAAAATCTGATTTAATCATTTCTAATGCTTCTGGAAGTTGTGGATGTACTGTCCCTGATTATCCAAAAGACACACCTATAAAACCTGGAGAGGGGGGTTCGATTAATGTTAAATTTGATTCTTCAAACAGACCAGGTCTACAAAGGAAAGCTGTAACTTTAATTACCAATACAGCTAAAGGCAAACAAATTCTTAATATAAAATCAATAGTAATCCCTAAATCTTAAAAAAATGGATTTGACAAGTTTGTTATTATTTATGGGAGCACTTTTTTTTCTAATGATTGTTGGTCCCATGAGGAAACAGAAAAAAGAAAAAAATTTTTTAACCCAATTAAAAAGAGGAGACAGGGTTATTACTAAAAGTGGTTTACATGGTAAAATTATAGAAATTGTTGACGGAAATGAATCCTGTGTTTTAGAGACTATGGCTGGTAAAATTAGATACGAAGTTTCTGCAATTTCTTTTGAAATGAGTGCTAAATTGAATGCTAAGTCTGCAAAAAAATAATTTCTTTATTAATTGATATATAAATCAATAATTCGACCAATACTCTTTCGCTTTGATGCGGAGAAAATCCATGATTTTATATTTCTGAGTCTGAAGTTATTGAGTTACATTCCTTTAGTTTTTTACTTCTTAAAAAAATACTTTAATGTAAGTCATCCTATTTTAAGAACTAAACTTTTTGGTATTGATTTTCCCAACCCTGTTGGTTTAGCTGCTGGTTTNNCAATCTGGTAATCCCAAAAAAAGACTTTTTAGATTGTTAAGTGATCAAGGCATCATTAACAGAATGGGATTTAATAATGATGGTGTTGAACTAATAGCATCTAGGCTTAAGAAAAAAGGGAACATTATTGTTGGTGGAAATATTGGTAAAAATAAAATTACGCCCATTAACAATGCTGTTTCGGATTATTTGATTTCATTTGACTATTTATTTGATCTTGTGGATTATTTTGCAATCAATGTAAGTTCTCCCAACACTGAAAACTTAAGAGATTTACAGAATAAAGACAATCTCATTTATTTATTAAGTTCAATTCAAAAAAATAATCAATCAAGAAAAAAACCAAAACCAATATTATTAAAAATAGCACCTGATTTATCAAATGACCAGCTATTAATTATTATTGACGTTGTCACTAAGACTTCAATTGACGGTATAATAGCTACTAATACTACTGTAAGGAGAGACAATTTAAAATCTTCTAAAAACATTACGAATGAATCTGGTGGCTTAAGTGGAGCTCCGTTAACAAATAGATCAACTGAAGTAATAAGATTTCTACATAAATCCAGTAATGGTAAAATTCCAATTATTGGAGTAGGTGGTATTATGAATCCAAATGATGCAATTGAAAAAATTAAAGCAGGTGCATCTCTTGTTCAGCTATACTCTGGCTTTGTTTATAGTGGACCTAGTCTAGTTAGGCAAATAAACAATACAATACTAGATTTCAGATTAAATCAATAGTCATTTTTTTTTATATTTAGCTTAAAATCAAGATTTTGAAAAAAATTGAAAATTACATTGCCAAAAATATTAATGAGTACAATGCTTTGTACTCTAAAAGTATAAGTCATCCTGAAGATTTTTGGAGCGAAATTGCATCGACTTTTGATTGGAGAAATAAGTGGACAAAAACTTTAGAATATGATTTTAATAAACCAGAGTTCAAGTGGTTTTTAAATGGAAAGTTAAATATTACCGAAAACTGTTTAGATAGACATTTAAAAGTTCATCCAAACAAAACTGCAATTTTATTTGAACCAAATGATCCCAGCGAATCAACTCAAAAAATATCTTACAAAGAGCTCCATCGTAGGGTTTGTATTTTTGCAAATGTATTAAAAAGCAAAAGTGTTAAAAAGGGTGACAGGGTTTGTATTTACATGCCTATGGTTCCTGAACTAACTATTGCGGTTCTAGCTTGTGCTAGAATTGGAGCAGTGCATTCAGTTGTTTTTGCTGGATTTTCAGCAACTGCTTTAGCGGCTAGAATTAAAGATTCTGAATGTAAAGTTTTGCTAACAGCAGATGGAAGTTTTAGAGGCTCTAAAGAAATAGATTTAAAAACCATAGTTGACGAAGCATTACTTGAATGTAGTTCCATTAAATCTACAATTGTTTTAAAAAGAATTGGAAGTGATATTCAAATGAATGTTAATGAGTCTTGGTGGCATGATGAAATAAAAAATGTTTCATCTGATTGTATCGCTGAAGAAATGGATTCAGAGGATATGTTGTTCATATTGTATACATCCGGTTCAACAGGAAAGCCAAAAGGAATGGTTCATTCATGTGGTGGATATATGATTTACTCCTCATACACTTTTTTAAATGTTTTTCAGTACAAAGCAAATGATATTTATTGGTGTACAGCTGATATTGGTTGGATTACAGGACATAGTTATATAGTTTACGGACCATTACTTTCAGGTGCAACATCTGTTATGTTTGAAGGAGTACCGTCTTATCCAGATTATTCAAGATTTTGGAACATAGTTGAAAAACATAAAATAACTCACTTTTACACTGCACCAACAGCCATTAGGGCATTGGCAAAACATTCCGTTTCTTTAGTTGAAAGTAATGATCTTTCTTCACTCAAGGTCCTAGGAACTGTTGGAGAACCAATTAACGAAGAGGCATGGAATTGGTATGATAAAAACATAGGTAAATCAAAATGTCCAATTGTAGATACTTGGTGGCAAACTGAAACTGGTGGAATAATGCTTTCTTCTCTTGCTGGAGTTACAAAAGATAAACCAACATTTGCAACTAAGCCAATGATAGGAATTCAACCCGTTTTATTAGATAAAGATGGTAATGAAATTATAGAAAAAGAAAAAGAAGGAATTTTAGCTATAAAATTTCCGTGGCCTTCAATTGCAAGAACTATTTACGGAAATCATGAGAGGTATAAAAATGTATATTTTACAGCTTACCCGGGTTACTACTTTCCTGGTGATGGAGCCTTAACAGATGATGAGGGTAATATTAGGATAACAGGAAGAGTAGATGATGTAGTTATTGTTTCAGGACATAATTTAGGAACAGCACCAATTGAAGATGCAATTAACCTTCATGAAAATGTTGTTGAGAGTGCTGTTGTTGGTTTTCCTCACGAAATAAAAGGAAATGCGTTAAGAGCTTTCGTTATACTGTTAAATGAAGATTTGGATATCGATATGGAAAAAGAGATTAAAAATTTAATTTCAAAAACTATAGGTCCTATTGCAAAACCAGATATTATTCAAGTAGTTCCAGGTCTTCCAAAAACAAGGAGTGGTAAAATTATGAGAAGGATTCTAAGAAAAATAGCTGGAGGTGAAAAAAATAATTTTGGAGACATTTCTACATTGCTAAACCCAGAAATTGTTGAAAAAATTGTGAAAAAGTCCTAATGTGATTTATTCAAAATAATTAAAATTTTCACCCTCCTTTATTGTAAGTAAAGTTTCATAAATCAGTTTAATTACATTTTCTACATCATTTTTTTGTACCATTTCTACAGTGGTATGCATGTATCTTAGAGGAAGAGATATTAGTGCTGATGCTACTCCACCATTACTGTAAGCAAATGCATCTGTGTCAGTCCCTGTGCTTCTTGACGAGGCGTGTCTTTGAAAAGGAATTTTATTTTTCTCAGCTGTTTCTATGATTCTTTCTCTCAATTTGTTTTGAATAGCAGGAGCATAAGAAATGACTGGTCCAGCTCCCATAATGTTATCACCCTGAGATTTTTTATTTATCATTGGAGTTGAGGTATCGTGGCACACATCAGTCACTATAGCTATATTAGGTTTGATTCTTTGGGTAATCATTTCTGCACCTCTCAATCCAATTTCTTCTTGAACTGAGTTAGTTATGTAAAGTCCAAAAGGTAATTTCTTTTTATTTTCATAAAGTAGTCTTGCAACCTCTGCGATCATAAAACCTCCAGCTCTATTGTCAATTGCTCTACAAACAAATTTATTTTTATTTAAAACATGAAATTTATCAGGGTAAGTTATTACACATCCCACGTGAACTCCCATTTTTTCAACTTCTTTTTTATCTTTCGCACCTATATCAATGAAAATTGTATCCATAGTTGGTTGCTCTTCTTTTCCTGGTTTTCTTGTATGAATAGCTGGCCAACCAAAAACACCTTTAACGATACCTTTTTTGGTATGAATATCTACCCATTTGGATGGGGCAACTTGATGATCACTTCCTCCATTTCTAATTACATATATAAGACCGTTTTCTGTTATGTAATTGACATACCATGATATTTCGTCAGAATGTCCTTCGATAACTACCTTGAATTCTGCTTCTGGATTAATAACCCCAACTGCAGTACCATATGTATCAGTAATAAATTCATCTACGTAAGGCTTTAAATAATTCATCCAAATTTTTTGACCTTCCCACTCATAGCCAGTTGGAGAGGGGTTGTTTAAGTAGGTTTCAAGAAATTTTAAAGATTTACTATTAAGAATTTTTTTATCTGACATTTGAAATATTTTGGATCAAAAATACATAATTACTTAAATATATTGGTGTAATTTTAAAAAATGAAAAATTTAATTTTTTTTCTTTCATTAATTATGGTAACGACTTCTTATTCGCAAGTTGATAATGTTGATGCTTTGATATTAGTGGAAGGAGATTCAATTCCTTATAAGTCTATTGATTTGGAAGGGATAACTATTTTTCCAAAATTAGAATTTAATAATTACGAAGATAAGTTAAGGTATTATACCATAAAGAGGAAAACCTTAAAAGTATATCCTTATGCAATAGTAGCTTCTGAAAGATTGAGTAAATTAAACGAGAGATTGAAATTGATTAATACAAGAGCAGGTAAAAAAAAATATACTAGGTTAGTTGAGAAATATATTGAAAAAGAATTATCGGCTCAATTAAAAAAGTTAACAAGAACGGAAGGTCAAATATTAATTAAATTAATATATCGTGAAACTGGCGAAACAGTTTATGATTTAGTTAAGAAATTAAGAAATAGTCTTAGAGCGTTCTCTTACAACTCGTTAGCTAAACTTTTTGATATTTCTATTAAAACTGGATACGATCCTGTTCAAGATGATGAAGACGCGATTATTGAAGATGTTTTAAAAAGAGCTTATGGTAATAAGACCATACAATTAGAGTTAAATCCAACAAAAAAATAATTTTTTATCATTTATTTATATGATAAGAATTGATGTTATTGATAAATATTTTAATTTTTTATAATTAAAGTTTGTGGGATTAAAAAAGCAGTGTATATTTGCACTCGCATTACGGAAGATGTAGTGTTAAAGTTCATTGAAAATATTGAGATAGACAGCGTAACAATTATGTTTACATAATTAACGAATTAAGTAAGACCATTTTGAGTACAATTCCATTCAGATTCAAGTTGTTAAAATTATTTAAAGTTTTACAATGAAGAGTTTGATCCTGGCTCAGGATGAACGCTAGCGGCAGGCCTAATACATGCAAGTCGAACGGTAACATTGGTGCTTGCACCAGATGACGAGTGGCGCACGGGTGCGTAACGCGTATGCAATCTACCTTTTACTAGAGTATAGCCCAGAGAAATTTGGATTAATCCTCTATAATATCTTTTAATTTCATGATTTTAAGATTAAAGTTTTAACGGTAAAAGATGAGCATGCGTCCTATTAGTTTGTAGGTGAGGTAACGGCTCACCTAGACTACGATAGGTAGGGGCCCTGAGAGGGGGATCCCCCACACT
>ENA-UZWW01005493-UZWW01005493.1-metagenome-genome-assembly--contig:-Day-5--50m-contig-5493_pt1 | contig 23489 bp, 35 predicted proteins | sample MGYA00260348_ERZ794908 | MGnify/ENA metagenome assembly ERZ794908
GTGGTTAAAATAACTGGTAACAGAACAGATGGGAAAATTTTTGAAAAATCATATACAAAACATCTTATACCATTTGATGCATTATTTAAGAGTTGGTACAAAGGACAACAAGATAATCCACATATAAATGAAAATTCTAAAGTTTATTCTATTGATGTGGCTGATATGGTAGATGTTTTATCCAGTTGGAACAAAGGTGAGGCTGGATATACGGATGGTAATTCTTATATGGGTAAAAAAGGAAAAGCAGAACCATTCTACTATTCTCAGGCGGGAATGCATGTTTCGGGTGGAATCAAAGATGCTTTGAAGGCATTAACAAAAATGTGGAAAAAACTTGATGTTAAACCAGCAACTACTATTAAAATATTTAAGGCTTATCACAAACTACCAGATAGTAAAAAGAAATTTAGTAATCCAGATTTTTGGGAAGCTTTTTTAGAAAAAAATGGTATCACAGTTGTAGCCGAATCCGTAAATGAAGCAAAATATAAAGGATATGATTGGAAAAGACAAAATCGTAAAGATGGACATCCACTTATCGTACCTGCATTACAAAAAACTTTTGCAAATATGAAAGACTTAAAAAAATATATTGATAAACATGGAACAATGGAATCCGTAAATGAAAGATTCAGACCATCAGATAGAAAAGTATTATTGGTGATTGGTAGAGATGTTGTCAAAATTTTGAATGATAAATATCACAAGGGAACTTTAACACCAAATAAACAATTAGGACAAGCACTAAACTCTATATTCAGAGCTATGACTCGTGACGAGAGTGATGCTAATCACAAACAATATAAGAAGTATTTTCCAAAATATAACACTAAATTACTTAGAAGATTAACAAAGGCGTATTTTGACGAACCAGTTAATGTTCAGAATACATTTATTAAACACGTTATGAAATATGCACTTGGTGATTCAAAATGATTAAGTTAAAAGATGTAATAAACGAATCAGATTTAGGACTTACACTTAAAAAAGGTAAGACTATAAAAGTTACACACGAGAAATCTGGAAAAGAATTGGTTATTATAGATAAACCAAATGTAAGAAAAGAATATGAAAAAATAGGATTTTTTGTTGAAGGAAATATAACTGAAGCACCAGAACATAAAATGGCTAAACATTTAGATAAGGTTAGTGATGATATATTTAAAATTATAAGTATATATGAGAAAAAAGCTGACGTTGAAGGTATGATGTATAGTTGGATGTTAGGATTACATGCTAAACTTAAAAAAATGGGTATTAAAGTATGATTAGTACACTAATATGGGAAAAGGTTTCTGGTAAGAAATTCAAAGTAAAAAATGGATGGTCAGGAAACAATTCTCACGAAGAAGATTTTTTCGATGAAGTAGAATGGGAATTGTGGAGAATGTTTGGTGATAAGAAAGACCCTTGGAATACAGAAGATAAAGTTAAACAACAAGTTAATGATTTTATTGTTAGTATATTTGACGTAATGGATTCTGATGAATGGTTGGATAAACATTCTGGTCTTAACCAAAAAGCTATCCTTAAACACGCTAAACGTACGGGATTAAAACCAATCAAAAAACCAATTGGTGAAGCTAAGAAGAGAGACTCACGTGGTACATTAAGAGACTACAAGAAAGAGTACAAGAAATATGGTTCTTCTACCAAATCTAAAAAATACAGAGCAGAATTAAATCAATACAATCGTAAGAAAGGTACTTATGGAAATGGTGATGGTAAAGACGCTTCACATAAGGGTGGAAAGATTGTAGGTTTTGAATCACAATCCAAGAATCGTGGAAGAGCTGAAAAGAGTAGACTAAAGAAGGAAGGAAAGTATCAAGGAAATCCAGAGATGGATAAGTTATATGCTTATTATTCCATGGCGATGCAAATGATTCCTAATAGTCCAAAACAAAAAGATTTGAGAAAGAAGATTAAAGCTCTACGTAAGAAGTTAAAGATGGATGAAGGTAAAATGTCACCAACACAAGTGTATGACTATTTTCTTTATATGAGGAAGTATAAACCAAGTATCTGGGAAGGTATGGAAAAAAATCCCAAAGTGAAGAAGATTATGACAAAGTTTGAATCAGTTACAGAAGTTTTCAGATTAACTGAAAGTGGTATTATGTATAGAGCTGGTGTAAAGAAATATGGTAAGGAAGGGATGAGGAAAATCCAATCTGCGGCTGGTAAAGGACTTGGACACGCAGAGATAGGTAAGATTAAAGACCAATACGATAAGAAGAAGAAAAAGAAGAAATCTGAATCAGTAGATGAATCAACATTGACCGAGGGTAGTGTATTTGATATTAATAACGCTGAACAAATGGTTAAAGTCTTAACCGCTGGTTTGAAGAAAGTAGCACCAGACTTAAAACCTGGTAATATTTCTTATAGTACATTAGGTGGAGATGAGAGAGTTTCTATTGTTGGTAAATTTTCATTAGATAGAAAAAAAGATTGGTCAAATGGAATACTTGAAAATTCAAGGTGGATTACATTTTACTTGGATAATGATGGTTCTCTTGAAGTAAATGTTATGGGTTATCCATTTGAGATGAGAAAACAAGTTAAAATGAGAAAGTCTCGTAACAAGGACATTAAACAAGTACTGGCAAGAATGTTGAAACATTTTCATATGTTGAATACAAAATACCCAGATGGGATGGTTTGATTTTAGAGTACATTTTAATTGGAGTTATTGCATTTTCTATAGGTCACAATAGTGGACACAAAAAACAATGTAAACACAAAAAAATAGTTGTAGTACATAAAAAGAATAAATACAATAAACACAAATCATACCAACGAAAGTTTCGTAAGAGTCAGAAGAGAAAAGGTTGGCATTATCATAAGGATGGTACAATCAATATGATGTGTCGTAACGGTTGGAGTTTTTAACACATTTCAAACATAAAGGTTATTGGAATGAAGAAAAAGAGAGAAAGAGTTTACAAATCACCGATAGGTGCTATACCAAAAATAGTTAACAACCTTGAATTTAAAACATATAATCAAAAAATATTCCATGATATCATAAGTGAGTCTGAAACACAATTAGTATTGTGTCATGGAATCGCTGGAACTGGTAAGACTTACATATCAGTATACAAAGCACTACAAGACGTACTCAGACGAGGTACTGGTTATGACAAACTCATTATAATAAATCCTACAGTAGACGTTGGTAATGAAGATAAGTTAGGATACTTACCAGGTGAGTTAGACAAGAAGATACAACAATACAACGAATCAACATTTACTATACTCGATAAGATAATTGGTAAAGATAGAACACAAAAGATGATTCACGATAACAAAATAGAAATAGGTGTGATAAATTTCCTACGTGGAGTAAACCTTGAAAATTGTTACGTGATACTCGATGAAGCTCAAAACGTATCACCAATGCAGATAAAGACACTAATGACAAGGATATCAGAGAATTGTAAAATGATTATCCAAGGTGATATGAGTCAATGTGATAAGTATAAAACAAATGGTGTAACAAACTATGAGAAGAGTGGATTCTATGACGTATGGTTTAGACTACAAGAAGTAGAAGGAGTAAACCATATGGCTTTCAATAGAGAAGATTGTATCAGACATCCATTGGTTAAGAGAATCTTGAAGACATATGAAGATGAACACGAGATTGACTTGACATACGAAAAATAACCCAAAAAAGCCAATTTCAAAAAAGCCGTCGCGTTAAATACGTTGGTCACACAGCTTATTTCACATTAGTGTCAAAAAGTGTGTTCGTTTTTACTTATATATGTATATATATTAATATGGAGTTAATCAAGAAAATAATCACTTTGATTGGAGCTCTTTCCAAATTAGGATGGGCTTACATAGTTGATTTATTTCCACGAAAGGCTCAAAAGTTTTTTGACGATTTAGAAAAAAAGCCACTAAATTCACAATCGAAAAATCATTCAAGCGAATATATATCATTAAAGGATGTAGATGAAGCTCAAGAGAGTAGATTGAGAAGTGAAATGATGATTCAAACATACGAAGATGATGAAACTTATGGAGAGGCAACGTTACTAAATTATAATTGGCCACCATCATACAAAGATTTTAAATAAGCCTTGTTTTTCTCTCCTTTCGACAAGGTTTGACCATGAAAACCCTACTATTAAGTGGGGTTTTTCATTTTATGGCTTATATTTATTAATGAAAACCGGTTTTAACACACTTCCACATGAAGATATGGGGAATATAATTAGAAGTGGGTAATTGATTAAGTTCAATGGTTGAATGAAATAATAAGCCTATTCCACTTCATTGGATTGTGTTTTTAAAGGGAAATAATGAAAAAGAAAAAACTAAGTAGAAAACAACCATTTATTAATCCATCACAATGGGAGAATAAATTGATTGACTTAGCTAAATCCGTAGAACGTACTACAGGATATACGGTAGTAGATAAAAAAGTATATCCAAAAATGAAAATATCGGAAGTCATCAAAGTTCCCATAAGTATTGGAGATACGGTACTTGGTGGGAAATTTAAGAATAAGAGAATTGTTGTAAAATCAATAGGGAAAAATGATAAAGGTGATATTACCATTAACAATAAACCCCTTTTAAAATATAGGATTCTTCCGAAGGAAGAGGGCTTAGGCCCGAGTGATGAAGCGAGAAGATATATGATGTTACAATTATATGGAAGTAATTTTGTTACAAACTACAAGAGGTTGTTAAATGGAATCAAGAATGAGAAACAAGGTGTTATCAAAAAAGCTTGGAAAGACTTTAGTGGGATATACTCCCAAATTAAAAAAGAAATGGAAAGTATCATATAGTGATATTGATGAACGTGTTATTAAAATCATCGAGGATTTACTCACAAGTGGTAAACCTATTTACCATATACCCCGTTATGTATCATATAATGTTGGGTATCATATTGACACTTACATTAAGTAATTGTTACAATCCACCAAATGATGCCATTTCACAACAAGAGAGATTCATAGAAAATCATCCCCTATGGAAAAATCAATCAAGTGAGATACTAAATAAGCCCGTTAATAATAATATAAATAACATAAGTGATATAGAGAAAATCAGTTTAGTGTTAATGAGTATAGTAGACATAAGAAAAGAAACACATAACTATAACGTAGAGATAAAAATTAATTCACACGAGAAAGATATTCTATATTGTAAGAAACATTTCGGATGGGAAATAATAAAAGCATACTGGAATCCTAACATAGATGGATACGATTATATAGTAAGTAAACATAAGAAGTTTTAAATAATGACAGACAAAGATAAAATTGACTATATACTAATAGGAATAGCTATTGGTATGGGTATAGGATTTATGATAGCATGTTTCATTGTGTTCCCCCCACATAAACTACACTTTTAGTTCCCCTACTTAGAGAACTCTGATAACTTATATCAGGGTGGGGCCTAACGGCCAATCTACCTAACTTCTCCCATATGGAGAGATAAATTAAATATGTCTATCCCATAGACCTAATGCTTGGATAGCTCTGTTGAGTGCTTTAGGTCAACCCTATACGGTTGATAAGTAAAATATCAACCTTTCTTGGTCACTTTCTTGGTTACTTTCTTGGTCAGAGGCTTGATATCTCATTATGAGACATCAAATGGTTAGTAATACTACCCAATTACATGATATTTTTCGATTCAATTCGTAATATCTTATACTATTTCTCAAAAAACCATCAGAGTTCACTACTTATTACCAATATAGAATATGTCCTATATTCTACTAAGTCATTATTCCTAATGACATATCTTACAAAACACAACAAACCACCATTACCCCCAACTCCCCACTTTCAACCATCTTTTGACATCTTTTATATTTATTACTATCAAATGATATATGTTCTTAGTAGATTGAACTACTACACATATGTCTATTTGTCAAGCTTTTCCGCTAAGGGTTTTTAACATAAGGAGTATGTCAATATGTCACGAGTACCTATAAAAAACAAATTTAGGAGTAAGCCACCTACAAAAGGGCTTGTACAAGATGCTATAGATAAAACTCTGTCAATGCGTCAGGCCTCTAAGTATATAGGTGTGTCGTATAATACATTTAAGAAGTATGCTAAAATGTATGACCTATGGGTACCTGTAAGCGGTAAGGGTATACCCCACGATTCAGTACCCGTATGGGGCTTGAAGGTAAAAGATTTATTAGACGGACAACACCCTAACTACCCACATTGGAAACTACAAGAAAAGCTTATTAAACACGGGTATCTTGTAGAGAAATGTAATGCTTGTGGTGAGTGTAGACTCAGAGAATCAGACTTAAAGGGGCCTGTCCTATTAGATTATTTAGATAACGACCCCAGTAATAGACATATAGACAATTTAAGGTTATTATGTTTTAACTGTTACTTCCTTATGAAGAAAGATGTAGAGCCTAATATGAAATCATCACCATTAACTAAGTCGAGCCTCAAGATTCACAAGGCTTTCGGTGTAGACAAACCCACAGAATCACCAAAATCACCTAGCGAGTCGTCTGAAATCAGTATTGAGGACATCGAGCAGTGGATTTCTGAAGAAAGCTCTTGACTTTCTCAAGCTTATTTCGTAAATTAAGTAGTAGGCCTGTCCTGGCCACCCTATGCTACTTGGATTAATCCCCCAATCATATAATTGCCCGACCCCAGTGCGTAAATAGCTTCAAATAGCTCTTGACTTTCTCACGCATTATTCGTAAATTTAGTAGTAGGCTGGTATAGGCCTATATAGGTATCTTGGATAGGGTACTCGGCTATACCCTATGCCCCACATAAAAGAGCCCGACTCTAATAAAAAAGCTTTTATCTCATCAAATAAGCTCTTGACTTATCCAAGCATATGTCGTATATTAGGGTATAAGAAAAGAGAGATAAAAGATGATTAATAAAATACTACTATAAGCCCGACCTATTAGTTTAGGATAACATTGAAAAGTACCTAAGGGCGTAAAGGTACACAATTAGAATAAAAGGCTCCATGTGGGAAGGCCCCACCAGTCCAATACTGACAACTTGACAGAATGACATTGTGACAGACAGGAGCATTAAATCGTGAATGGGGAATGCATGACATAGTGACATAGCTCTGACCCATTCGCATGTCGAGGTAATGCCACGACCGTATAGTTTTAATAAAGCGTGTATATCACAAGTGATAAAAATAAATTGGAAATATGATAGCCTTAAGGCTCGAGACCACATCAAAATTAAAGAACTACAAGTTCGTATGGTGAAATGGTTAGAATGGGTTAAAAAGAATAAACCTAAATATAATGGTATTGGTTCTATTGTATTACATACGAATAAATGGCAAGATAGGTTTACCTTTACACTCAGATGTGATAAGAGAGCAGGTAAATTAACTAAAGGGGAATTGGGAAAATTGAATCTTTACTGGAAGATATATGATTATCTTACGTTAGTAAGCATTAAATGAAAATAGTTTCACTTTTTTTATCTCTCAGAGTATATATATAATAGTAGGTAGGTACACCCACGTGGGAACATTTAACATAGACGAAAATAGTTATATAAAGCTCTTGACTCGTATACAGGTTTTATCTTATATTAGGGTATAATCAAAAGGAGTTATAATGAGTTACATTTCAAAATACAAAACACCTAAAGCCCTTAAATCTAAAGAGACTCTTAAAAAGGGTCTTGTAGCGTATGGTAAGAGCCTTGGACTTGATTCCGAGTTCTTTGCTGCGTTTACCTTTGATGATAAGACTGGTACGTTTAAGATATGTCCCTGTTGTGGTGGGGATTCCCTTGAAAAAGATATACTTGGTTTAATATAATGTTATACAAATCATCAAGACAACTAAACCTGTGGCCAGGTGGTTATAAACCACAAAAATGGAATAGGGGAAATCCACTAACAAAGAAAGATAAGTTAGATAGAATATCTACTTACAATAATATAAGAAGTAATGGTGGTACTTTAAGAGATGTAGCCATATCATGGGGAATATCGCCAAACAATGGTAAAGTGGGTTGGATGGTACGATGGTATAAAGAAGAGTTAGGAATATGAGTGAATCTAAACGTAAACTAATTATGAGTTTACAACAAAAGGCAAAGTTATATTATTCTACTATGTCTAATACTACGGAACGAAGACGTTTAAGAAATATAGATATGGAACTGGGTTGTAATAGAGTTATATGGATGGTTATAGAAAAGGGATATACTTGGAAAACTGCTTGTAGGTTAGTAAGTAAGAAATTTAAGTATTGTTATTTTGACTCGTTACGAAATGATGTTATTAAAATAGTACCCCAGAGTGTAAGGACTCGAACCACTAAGATACACCAATATAAGTTTTTTAAGGAATTAGAATATGTCAAATAGTAATACCTTACCGGGCGTAAAACTCTGTTTATTGTTAGACGGCCCAAATAAATGAAAATAGCTCTTGACTCGTATGTGCATTATTCGTATATTTAGGTGAAATGGGAGATAAAGAAATGAACGATTTAGACTTATTAGATATCACGACTTATACTATGGGTGGAGTTGAAACCGTAAATAGGTATTATGATGGCCATCCGAATATTAAATGGGGAGGTGAAGATGGTTTTACAAGAGATAAAACAAAATATACTAAATGGTACAATGATAATACCCTTGATAAGATTTTTGTAAAGTTAACTAAAGGAAATAATAAATGACATATGTGTATGAAACAAATTGGAGTGGGGATAATATTTGGGTTGAATATTGTCACTCTTCTGTATCCAATTCCATTAAGGTAATTGAGATGAAGGTGGATGGTAAATTCCATAGGACTAATTGGATGGGGCCAACTGGTAAGGTTAAGTTGATGGATGAGTTGGAAGCGGATATGACAGATAGGGTGTGTGGAACTGGTGTTCACTCATCAGTTGATGATGTGTATGAGTCTGATATAGACTTGGATAGGGATGTTCCTACAACAATGGTTTTTGATGGATGTTAATTTGAATTAGTTAGTTGGTTACGTGTAGGGAAAGGTTTTTTGTTATTGTTTTTATCTTTCACCTTTCCCTACTTTTTAAGGATTTGTTATGAATGATAAGTATTTAAAAGATATGGAATCTGAATATGATTACCACGAGAAGAAGGGTAATCTATTTAAGGTACGACATTTAAAAATTACAATTGAAGATTTTGGTTGGACTAAGTGGAAGTCAACACCTAACTTTCCACCAGCAGTAAAAAAGGATTATGATTTTATATTAGATTTAGAGAAACGTTTGATGGAGAAATCCGATGATGGATATGGGTATGATTTGAATAAGAGTGAAATGAAGAAGTGTAACGCTCTATATAACATATATTCAAAGGACGTGTCCGATAAGAAGTCTAAAAAACCTAAGTTTAAATTTGAGGAATCATTGTGGGATAATGTAACTATGGTTACACCAGATTAAATAACTAAAAATATATTGAACGTTTTGGGTTTGAGAAATATATATATTTTTACAACATCATATGCATAAAGCAAATAAAACATACGTACCACATACAAAAGAACTAATTTTGAATAGATTAGAAATGTTAACTGGTTTAATTGAAGCGACACAAATGTCCGAACCAAGTAAACATAATCTATTTGATAATCATCATACAACAATATTAGATTATAGAGAACAAATTACCAAAGACGATTACTTTTCAATATCCACTATTATGAAAGACGCTAATAGGATATGGAAATTGAGAAAGAGAATAGAGTCTGGTGAACTTGATGGTGATGTCGAACAATTAGAAATGGAAGATACCATAGAAGATATGTTATCTCGAAATGAGAAGATTAATGCTATTAAGTTCTATAGAAAATATATGGAAGATGTATTTAAAGAAAAGATTGGATTAAAAGAAGCTAAAGAATATGTGGATTCGTACCAACTCGTAATGAAGGGTAGGAGATAATTACTATTATGAAGAAAGACACGTGTATTAATTGTAAACGTGAGACCTTATATAATAAGGATACACACATTGATTTTAGAATTGGATATATAGATACGGCTGGACAACTATGTTTAGATTGTTTCAAAGTTATATATTATCCCAAAAAGAATTTAACACAAGGAGAACATAAAAATGGACTTGTTGACAATAGTCTCAAGACTACAAGCTCTCTATGAGAGCGTAGAACATTTAATCATGTCTGATGAACGATACGAGTTCGAAGAACTGATTGAAGAGTTAGAACAGATAATCGTTTTTAAAGAGAACGAAGATAGAGTATCTGATGATGAGGAATAAATCATTAGGTTTAATTCACCTAATGATTGCGGTAGGTACAATATTTTTTTGTACACTACGAGGACAAGTATTATATGAACAACCAGAAATCATACCATACAGATTCGTACCAGCGTATGATAACTATTGTTGGGTAGATGTTGAGATAATCGAACCAATATCTATTCAGAATTTAGTTGGTATTCATAAATACGAAATAACAGAAATAATAAAAGAACGGATTGGTTTTGAATTGGTTAATCCAATGGAACAATCACAGATATTTAGTATAGATGACAAGTTATATTATTTGGTTAAGTTACCATATGATGTAACCAGTCCAGATTGGTACGACAAGGCTACTAAATATGGAGAAAGGTAATTATGAGAAGAAGTGAAATATTCTTATCCGCTACAATAATAATATGTTCCTTTTTAGGTGGTGTAAAATATAGTTTATACAAACTTAATGAAGAGACATCGTATTGGGCTAAACAATACAAGGAAACGGATGATAAGGTTTCTGCATACATTAAAGTATCAGACCCAAAAACAATACGTTTGTATATCAAACAATTAAATGACCTATTAGATAATATGACCAGACTTGGAAAGATAATAGAGAATGGAGAAGAGGTGGATTTAGCTCTTGTTCGTATAGAGAAAGAATATATCATTCTCGGACAACAAGTAAAAATGATGATAACTGAAATTAATAATAACTTGTTAACATTGAAAGAAGAACAACTAAGGGTAGATGAGGACTTAAACGATTTGTTTGATGCTGATATGGATAGTGGAGATGAGATAACATTAGTAGATAATAAAATAATGAATAAGATTAAAGTAATACAAACAGATTTAGATACTATTCGAAGTCTTATAAAAGATATACAAGAAACTAAATTTGATAAGTTGTGGTAAGATATGGCTAGAGATATATTTGGTAATAGAAAAATAACAAAAGAAGATAGGTATACCAGTAGTAAGACCACATTTACTAAACAAGATGAGTACTGGGAATATTTCAAGATGTTCTTACTCTTATTAGTTAGTTATACTTTTTTTCACTTTATAATAATGGGATGGACAATATGAAGAAATATGAAACACAACTTAAATTAGCTATATTATCTTTAATAACCTTTACACTTGGATATATACTTGGTACTATATGATTCCATATAGATTAGATGGATATAGATATTATAGTTATAATTCAAAGTTGTATCGTAAGTGGTTAAGGAAACTTAACGAAAGACGAGTTGAGAAGTTACTAAAGGACTTCAAAGCCGTGATAGTGATGGATGTGCCGTCACACGATATGGTTACTTGGCCAAAAGACAAAGTTATACTAACTATTAATTATGACAAATATGAGGCGGTATTGGAAGATGTAAAAGACATATGTCTTCAAGAAGAGTGGTATGAGTATTGTCAAGAGATAGAAAATTTAAAAGATTTAAAAGTAAAACTTATGGTATATGATATATTAAATGAAACTGATGGTATAGATGTTAAGAGTATACAAAAAGATATTATTGATAAACATGACTTGGATTTCAAATGAGTGATAATGTACACGAAGACTTAAAGAGATTTAAAAAATTTAAAGTAAGAGATGATATACCCAAAGACTTACAGGTTGCAGTACAAACGTTTGTTGCGGCTACGGTTATGGTTGGAGAGAATAACTTAGAATCTATGCCTGGAGAATACTTAGCTAATCTTATGGTAGTAATGGATAAGTACCCAGAGTATCATGGTATTTTAAGAGATATAGTTAAAGATTCAGGACTTGAAGATGAACTCTAATACTTTAGTTCTAACATATTGTTCGGGTTATCCATATGAAATATTCGAAAGATTCGCTGGAAGTTTATATGATACTGGGTTTAGTGGTGAAACAATATACTTTATAAAGGAGAGTGATAAACCAACATTAGAAGAATTGAAGAAGTCGTATCCGAGAGTAGACTATGTAGTTACTGAATCACACTTTCATGTTCAATCATTTAGGTTTGTTTTATATAATAGTTTTTTAAAGTATACTAAATTACACAATCCAACGCATGTTTTTATATGTGATTCAAGAGATGTATTGTTTCAGAAGAATATTGAAGATTGGAAGTGGGATGATACAGTTGATTTATATTTTTTTGGTGAAGATAAGATAACACAAGATTGTAAGTATAATACAAGTTGGGTTACTAACATAGACAAACAATTTCCAGAGGAAAAGGTTTGGGATACTATTATGAATAAAAATATAATTTGTTCTGGTACAACATATGGAACATTAGATGGTATGAAGAAATATGTGGAGTTGATGACAACCCATTTAGAAAGATTTCCAGAAGACCATCAATTAAAGAACCACCCAAGTGACCAAGGGTTACATAATTATTTATATTATATGAATAAGTTAAATGAGAGTGGTTTGACTGTAAAGGTTTTAGATAATAAAGATAATTTAGTAAATACCGCTGGTTATGGATTCGTAGGAATTAATTCAGATAAGAAGATTGTAAATAAAGATTGGGATGTATCTTATATTGTGCATCAATATGATAGATTCCCAGATTCAATAAAAGCTAAACTATCAGATAAGTATGATTATATTTTATAAAGCTTTTTTGGTGGTTTTAAGCGTTTGGTTACTATGTATAAATGTATTGATAAATGAAAATTAAAAAAGCTCTTGACTTGTATACTGATTTATTAGTATATTTAAGTAACAAAAATGTTAATTAACAAATAAGGAAAGGAAATGGTTATTGAATTATTAAATCAAGAGTTCGTAGATTCCTACGGACAAATTCTTAAATTAAAGGATTCCAACTACATCAACGAACAACGTGTTTGTGATAAAAATGGCAACCCATATAACAATGGGATGGCCATGTTGACAGAAGTTCCATCAAGAAATGTAATGATGGGAACTATGTTGGGAGATAAAAATTGGACAAGTGAAAAACCTTACCTAACTATAGGAGCTCAATCTACGTACATAACAGATAAGAGAACTAAGTTAGATGTATTTTCAGAACATTTTAATTCTTGTATTGAGTACAAGAAAATAAAGTGGTGTCATAATAATGGTACTTTAGTTGAAGAGTACTGGAAGAAGATGACACATACTGGATGTATTGGTTCTACTGGTTGGAGAAACCCAATAAATAATGCTAGTATGGCAAGTGAAAGTGTTTTTGGTGATATAGAAAAATTAAATACATTACCAACATCATATAATCGTGCGTCTTTACTTGAAGTATGGGGTCATAGTAAACAAGATATAGAACCATCAATTCAAACAACACTATTGTTGATGGAAAGATATTTTGATGTCGAGATACATCGTAGTCGTGTAGAAGGTTTGATACATCCATACTTAGATACTTGTGATATAATTTTAACCATAGTAAAAGGAAAGAAGTAATGACAAAAGAAATGATACCCAACAAATCAATTATTGGGTCAGTAGTTAAAAGTACTGGATTTGCAGATTCAGACCGTATAATAGAATTGACAGATGGTGCGTCTGACGCTAACGCTACTACCATAGATATTAATTGGGAGAAATCAGAAAAGTTTCCAGGTAAACGTGGGTTGGTAGTTCAAGACAATGGAGATGGATTTGAAAATCCAACAACTGGTATTTCAACCGTACTTTCTGATTTTGGTGCTATACCAACAGATAGAGCTGGTAAACATAAAGCGTTTGGTGTTGGTACAAGAGGTTTTTGTGTTGTTGTTGCTATGGAAGGTGGTGATGTATTTTGTGATAGTCACGATGGAGTAACTGGTGGTAAGGTTAACATTACGTGGGAAGATAACACTTGTAAAATCAAAGATTATGGTTATTCTAATAGGTCTAAACGGGGAACTACATTTACATTCGATGGTATTAATAGTAATCTTAGCCCTACCGAACTTAAAAAAATACTTAGTGTTAAATACTATCATTCTTCCAAACGAGCGAAGGGAGAACTTAATGGTATGGACATTAACGTTAATGATAAGAGTGTTATTTTTCATGACCCATTCTTTAGATGGAAGGATGATATACCAGAAGTATTCTATCACGAAGAAACAACCGTTGAAGCTAATGGAGATACATATAGACTTTATAGTGTAAATATGATACATGGTGGAGAAAAGAATCAAGTGTTCCAAGAGTTAAGTGATGTTAGTGAACACTTAACTAAAACACCATATGAATATAATGATGGTTTGAAACCAAGTAATTCTGGTATTTATGTAAAACGTAATGATAGATACCTATCACATGGTGATGCATTTTTTGGTTATGGTAAAAAGAAAAATGTTCGGAACAAAGGACATAACTTAAATGGTATACGGATAGAAGTTGAGAATATGACTGGTGATGGATTAGAATTTGGTACAATAAATAAATCCAAAACTCAGATGCAACAAATGATGCAGAAACCAGAATTTGAACCATTGTTTGATAAGATAGCTGAAATAGTTACACGTTATGAAGCGGACTACAAAAGAATATCTGATACTAAGGGTAATTCTACCAGACAAAACTCTGATATTATTGCTGGTAGGGTTAATAATGAAGTTGGTGGAATATATGGTTCACCATTCCAACCATATGTTGATGTTGAGTTTATTGATAAAGGTGAGAGACCAATGTTTTATAAGAATGGTACAATGACAATGGATAATCATAAGTCAATTCATTTTCAAGTACCAGAAACTTATAGACATAGAGATGACAATGATGATACATTAGTTAATATGTTAACAGAGTTAACACTATTTATTCACGATAACAATGGTAGTATAGGAGACAAATAATGGGATTAGATAGTTTATTAGCTGGTGTGATGTTATTCAGTTCATTCGCGGTAAGGACACCAAACGTTCAACCAAACCCAGATGACTATGAAGTTAGTATTGGATTGAGTCACGATAACTTTTATATGAATCGTCAATGGGAAAGAGAACTTGGTGAGTTCTATATAGATGATTTGTTTTGGGCTAAATTTGATAATGGTATTTACTTTAAACCAGAATATATGAATAAGGAAAGTCAAGATGTACGATATCTAAAGATTGACTCAAGAAGAAGTTACAAAGATTGGTCTTTTGGATTTACCAGCCGTAACACCAATGAAAATGTCTTCAGTAAAAACTTTGTAACATTTATATCTTTTGGTATGAGTAAGAAAAAGAAATATTATAATGACAAGATAGAAGTGGATGTTTCTTTTGATGGTTATATGCCTCCAGATGAAACTGGTGAGAATAGTACATTTGAATTTGAAGATAAATTTAAAGTATCGTGGAAGATAACTGATAAGGTTAGGTTGTATAATGTAGGTGAGGTATCCAAATTACAAGGTAAACAATTTTACAAGGGTAAGGTTGGAATCGAGTATTCTTTATGACTTTATTGCTTAAAGCTATTATCGCTAACTTAATTGGTAGTTTAATTGCATTTTTTCAATTACAATCATGGGTTATTTGGCCCGACAAACCTTTTTTAAAATCTATATGGTGGTTATATGCTACAAGTATAGCTATAGCACCATTATTCTTCTATAGTACTAAATGGTCATATGAACACTTTGGTGCGTTTTGGAATATGAGATTAGCTGGATTTGGTATTGGTACAATTGTATTTGGTACTTTAGCGTGGTTTCTTATTGGAGAGATACCAACTATAAAAACAATGATTAGTCTATTATTAGCATTAGCAATTATCCTAATACAAGTCAGTAACTTATGAGTAAAAAAAAGAAATCGTCTGGTGCTGGTAAAGGGGATAGGGATAGAGTATCAGATAAAAAGAAGTATGATAAAAATTATGAAAAGATATTTGGTCAAAAGAAAAAGAAAGAGAAATAATGGAAAAAGAAAATACAATAAATAAAAAGTTAGATTACGAAACTGAATTATTAGTTATAACAATGGAAGAATGTGGCGAGATGATTGAAGCGTGTTCTAAAGCTATACGTTGTGAAGACTATAAAGATAATGATAGACTCATAGAAGAAGTTGGTGATGTTCTGTGTATGATAGAGTTGATGAAAAATCGAGGGATGTTGAGTAGTAGAGATTTGAACAATAGAGTTCAGTTGAAAAAAATGAAATTAATGAAGTGGAGTAATTTATTATGATTAAAGAAATCAAAAAGAATAGTAAAGAGATTATCAGAATCTCACAATCAGAATATAAAGGTCATAGTTTTATAGACCTACGAATATTTTTTGAGAATGAACATGGTGAGTATCTACCAACAAAGAAAGGTATATCGTTTAATCCGGCTATAGCTAAAGAGTTGGTAGAAGGTATACTTGATGTGGTAGAGAAAAATAACTGGGAGTCTTTTGATGCACCCTAATGTATTTAAACAAGTAGAATACTTTGTAAAAAATTTTATATCCAAAGAAGATAATTTAAAAATTTTAGATATAGGTTCTCTACAACTTCCAAGGAACTCCAATAAAGATGAACTTCAACCATCGTTGAAACAAACATTTGATGGAGATAAATGGAAGTATATAGGTTGTGATATGGTAGAAGGGCCGAATGTAGATGTTGTAGTTAAAGATACCGATTCGTATCCATTTGATAGTTGTTCATTTGATGTGGTTGTATCTAATAATTGTCTCGAACATGACCCAAAATTCTGGGTTACATTCAACGAAATGGAGAGACTTTTAAAAAGTGGCGGATATTTATTTTTAATGGTTCCGCAACTATTCGAGACACACAGGTATCCAGTTGATTGTTGGAGATTTCAAAGTGAGGACGCGATGCAAGCTTTAGCAGATTGGAATAAAAGAGTTACTCTTATAGAAGCTTATGTATCCGAATGGTTTCCAGGTGCAAGTGCGAATGATTGTGTTGGGATATTTAAAAAATTATAGGAATACTATATGAGTAAGACAATAGAAAAAGAAGTAAAGAAACCTATTTTAAATCGTGTACCGCCTGGTGATAGATGGACAGATGATGATTCAGAAAAAATCTTTCCAACATTGACAGAGGGATTGGAACACGCGTTTCAAAAAACAGGTTTAACAACATTTCAAATAGACGCCTTAGCTGGTGTGGTGTACACCATTGAGAGCGTAGAAGTTAATGCACCACCACCACCGCCACCAAAGAAGTTTTCTTTGTATGGTGAAGATTACTAAAGGAGTTATAATGAAAACACTAATGAAGGTTATTAAAAGAGAATGGCCAGCGGGAGCTGATATTGGTTTTGATAGCGAAGTTAAATACACGAGTAACGTAAAAAACTTTGATGAACAGATGAAGTTTTTTCAATCAAATAAAAGGACGTTGGTTTATTGTGTAGAGTTTAATGAAGATGGTTCTACAAAGAAGATGAAGGTTAATAAAGTCTATTGTAGAAATCATCCAATATATCGTTCAGAGGTTATGTCGCTTGGATACCAATTCTAAGAATTATCCTGGACATAAAGCGTTTATAGACAGAGATTGGAATATAGCGTTTTGGATTGGTAGTAGAGGTCTTGGTGACACAATATGTGCTACACCAACGTTGAGAAGACTAAACAAGACGTATGATAAACCAATTACTGTATTCACTCATCACCCTGATGTTTTCAAGAATAATCCGCGTGTAAAGGAATGTATTCACATAAATGAGTTTAGTGACGATAATGATTTTGATGAAGTACTATACACTTATCAGAATCCGCATTCTGAAGAACATAATATGTTCAAACACAACCTTATGGATATCAGACAAATGCATGCTAATGATTTGGGTTTTACTTTACTACCAGAAGAAATGGAATGTGAGTTTTATCCAGATGAGTTAGAATGGCCTTGGGGCGAAAAAGATGGTTATAGAGAAGACAATCCGAAGTATATAGTATTTCATTGTACTCAAACTTGGCCATCTCGAACTTGGGCTAAAGAAAATTGGGAACTATTAGCTGAAAAGGTTAATAATGGTATATTGTTTGAAAATGAAAATGTTTCGATTGTAGTGATAGGAGAAAACTCTGCAGAGATTGGTACATTTAATACAGACAAACCAGTATTCGATATACAGCCAAGATTGGGGATTAACTTACAAAACAAAACTAATCTACATCAAGTGTGGAATCTAATTGATAAAGCCGTAATGATAGTTACTAATGATTCTGGTATATTACATTTAGCTGGAACAACGGATACACACATGATTGTACTTGGTGGTTCGATACATCCAGCTTTAAGATTACCATATAGAAATGGGAGACAATATCATAAATTGAATTATGTTGTTGGTAGTTGTGAAGCTCATTGTACCAACAATATTAAACATGGTATTGATGAACATGGCACATTTCATGGGATACCACCACTACCATTTTGTTTAGAAGGTCGCGACGCGTATGATTGTCACCCAGTAGTTGATGATGTTTTTGAAACAATATACTTTGAGAATGAATATTTACAAATTGATAAAGAGATTTTTGATGATGAGTGTTATAAAAGTAAAGATGTACGTGTTCAAGAAGGAGATGTAGTTGTAGATTTGGGAGCGTGTCATGGTTCTTTTTCATTATACGCGTTACAAAATGGAGCAGAGAAAGTATATAGTGTGGAGCCGTTTGAAGAGAATTTAAAAAGAATGACACAACGAATGTCAGACTGGAATTATTCTCAGAATTATATACCAACACAAAAAGCTATAAGTAATAAAAAAGGAAAAGCTTATTTGAGTCTTAGTACTTCGGATTTGGTGGGCGAGCAGTTTGAACCAAGTCCATATATAACTGATGATAGTTCTGATAATGCCATTATGATAAGTACAATATCTTTTATGGATTTTATAGATATGCATGATATAGAAAAAATAGATTTATTAAAAATGGATATTGAAGGAAGTGAATATGATATTATAGAAGATGAAAGAACACACGATTACTTTAGAAATAATATTGATAGAATTACTGGTGAGTTACATCTTCATGGACGTGATGTCAAAAACTTTATAGAACAATTAGAGTCGTTTGGATTTGAATTAAAGTTTACACCAGCGTTTGGTGATATGGATATCACTACGCAATTTAGACACAACTATTGGTTAACAGATAGACAAATGCATGCTCATGAGCATTATAATGAAGTAATATTTTTTGGTAAGAAGGTGCATAAAGATAGTATAGTATATGTAACGCCACATTGTTCAACTGGAGGCGGCCCCGAAGTTTTGCGAAAGTGGGTTGAAATGAATAAGGATGACTTTGATGTGCATGTAGTTGAGTTTACTTATTATGGCTCGTATGATATACAACGTAAACAAATTATAGAAATGATTGGTGAACATAATTTTCATTCACTTGGTGGGTTAGAGCTTACAGATGGTCATATAACTTATGAAGAGTATGTTGAAAAGAGAATGGGTTTAGTAGACATCATTAAAAAAGTAAAACCATTGTTTGTACATTTTAATGAAGTACCAGAACTTACACATTTCGGTGGATTCCCAGATGAAGTTGGTGATAAAATATATGATAAGGATAGAGATTATTTAATTTTTGAAACGTCACACGATTCTATGTGGGATGTTAGTAATAAGAAATGGTTACCAGATAAATTCATTTTCATCAGCGATTGGCACTTAGATTTGTATAAACATTTTGAGATACCAATGCAAGTGATGGAATATCCAGTAGAACTAAAAGAAAGACCTGATAGAGATGAGACTCTAAAAGAACTTGGACTTGACCCAGAATATAAACACGTTTTGAATGTTGGATTGTGGTCACCGAGAAAAAATCAAGGTGAGATGCATAATTTAGCTAAAGTATTTGTCAAAGATAAAGTTCAATTCCATTTTGTTGGTAATCACGCATCAAACTTTCAAGATTATTGGCAACCATTGTTCGATGATATGCCAATGAATTGTAAAGTGTGGGGTGGTAGAGATGATGTAGGTAAATTTATGAGTTGTATGGATTTATTTTTATTTACATCAAGAGGTGACGATACAGATAAGGAAACCAATCCAATTGTATTAAAGGAAGCGTTAAGTTGGCAGATGCCTAAAATATTATTATATAACCTTGATGTTTATCTTGGTAAGTATGATGATGAAGATAGTATGGAGTTCCTAACTGGTGCTACAGTTCCAGATGTTATCACCATGAAATCGGCGTTAGGAATCCAACCAAAAAAAGTTATTGATTGTTTTATGTTTAACAATGAACTTGATATGTTACAATATAGATTGTCAGAATTGGATGATGTGGTAGACCATTTTATTTTAGTTGAGGCTACAAAAAGTCATAGTGGTATAGATAAACCATTGTTCTTTCGTGATAATAAGCAACGATTTAAAAAATATTTAAATAAGATTATTCATATTGTTGTTGATGAACATTTAGGATATGATAGTTGGGAAGCTGAAAATTACCATAGGAATTGTATTGACCGAGGAATACAAAAATTAAAATTAAAAGATAGTGATATAATAATATTATCAGACCTTGATGAGATACCAGATGCGGATAGGATTGGAGATTTTAGAGATATCAAACTCGATGAATGTTATTGTTATGTAATGGAGCAAGATTTATATTACTATAATTTAAATTGTAAAGCTATTAATACTAAATGGTATGGTAGTAAAATTTTTGATTATAAACATTATATCGAACACCAAGATAATCCAGATATTGAAGCTAAGAATCTTGATTACTGGAATTGGGTTAGATACTTTGACCACAAAGGTCAAGGAGATACTTTGAATAGAGGTGGATGGCATTTTTCTTGGTTTGGTAATACCGAATTTATTAAAAATAAAATTAAAACTTTCGCACATCAAGAGTTCAATAATGAAAAATATTTAGATGATGAGTATATAGAAAAAAATATTGCAGAGTTTAGTGACATATGTATGTCAGAAGATTCTAATCATGAGACAATTACATTTGAAAATATCTCATTAGACGATAATGATTATTTACCAAAGAATTGGCAGAGATTAATACCAAACACTAATGTTGTTGAACACAAATCATTTTCTATGGAATATTATTTAAAAGATACGTTAGGTGCACATAGTATAGGAAAAGGTATTGATTGGGAGCCTCATATAACAAAATTTGTAGAACTATATCACAAGTCGTTTCCAATTGAAAGTATAATTGATGTTGGTGCTAATTTTGGATATCATACTTTACTTTTTTCTAAAATTGTAAATGGTGTTGTTTATGCATTTGAACCACAAGAACAAAACTTTGAGTTACTTTCAAAAAATGTTACAAGAAATAATATTACTAATGTTCATTTAGAAAATTTGGCGTGTGGGGCTGTTAATGAACCTATAGAAATGCCAATAGTCAATCTATATGATAATGATATTAATATGGGAGACTTTACACCAAATGAATTTATTTTAAACCTTGAGGTTACTACCAATTCTATTTTGTTAGACGATTATGATTTATTTCCAAATCATCTAATGATAGATGTTATTAAAATTGATGTACAAGGATGGGAACAAAAAGTAATAGAGGGTGCTAGAAATCTGATTATGAAAAACTATCCAATCCTTATAGTTGAATTTGAAGATGTTAGTTTAAGTAGAGTTGATTTGGATTCACAAAAATTAGCTAAATATATAAACGATATGGGATATCATATTTTTTATTTAGAACACGAATGGGAATCAGACCACGTTTGTGTACATGAATCTAAGTTAGATGAGTTTAATAAAGTATTTGGAAAAATGATTTCAAGTCACGATAAAGATAATGAATTAAATCATAATATTAATTTTACAACTAAAAAAATAAAGGTTTAATATGGATACACTTAAAGATATATATTTAAATTCCAAACCAGTTAGAAAAGATAAGGTAGAAAAAATAGAAGTGAATTGTACTTTTATTAATGGGCCAAAAGTTGAGATTACAGGTCAGACCCAAGAAGATTATACGTATGGTGTTAGATTTTACGCTGGAAATGAATTAGTACATACAAATGAAATGAAAATTAATAGATGGTGTACACATTTCAGAAGTTACTATACTGATTGGAAGATTGAAGTAGAACTAAAAGAACATCAAAAGATTATTCATACTGAAAGATTTGATTTGACTGGTAAAAAAGTTGTTATTGAGTTTGACAGTAAATCAATGGGAGATACACTAAGTTGGATGCCGTATGTAGAAGACTTTCAAGAAAAACATAATTGTGAAGTATACCTTTGGACATTTCATAGTGAATGGTTTGACCAAGATAGATACTCAAACATTTATTTCTTAGAAGATGGCGAATCTTGGTCTAACGTTTATGCTAAATTTTCAATCGGATTATTTTGTGGTGAACAACCAGAAGGTAATGGTGATTTTGTTTGGGATAGAAATAAAAATCCACGACAACCATTTGATATGCCACAACAAGAAATAATTACAGATATACTTGGACTTGATTACGTAGAGAAGACACCACATTTAAAATATGATAGAAGTCCAGTAAGAGATGGTAAGTATGTAACAATTGCACAACACTCTACAGCTCAATGTAAGTATTGGAATTGGCCAAATGGTTGGAATGAAGTTGTAAAGTATTTGAAGACTATGGGTTATGATGTTATTTGTATAGATAGAGATAAGGGATATGGAACATCGGAAGTATTCAATCAAGAAATAAAGGGAGTCATAGACGAAACTGGAAATAAACCACTACAAGATAGAATGAGACTAATACATAATGCAGATTTTCATATAGGTACTGGTTCTGGTTTGTCTTGGTTGGCATGGGCAGTTGGTACACCTACAATATTAATATCATCATTTAGTAAACCTTATACAGAATTTCAAAATAATATTATTAGACTTTATAATGATAATGAACTTAGTGGTTATTATAATACTGGAACATTTGATAAGAGTAATTGGAATTGGAATCCAATCAAAGAAACTAATACAATGAATGCGTGGCATTCTATGGAAACAATATCACCAATACAAGTTAAAGAAGCTATAGATACAATTTCTAATAACTCTCATATAAATAGCTATTTAATGGCCCCATTAGTATCTGATGACGCTGGAGTTGATGTAAATACTGGTAAATATACTGGTGGATTGCCAATTGAAGATAGACAATACCCAGATGAACTAAGTTGGAAAGTACCAGAAGAAAAGATTGGTATGATATTTATGCCTTACAATTGTCACAAGACGTTTCCAAAATGGGCAGAACCTTTGGTTAAAT
>ENA-UZWW01000631-UZWW01000631.1-metagenome-genome-assembly--contig:-Day-5--50m-contig-631_pt1 | contig 23055 bp, 19 predicted proteins | sample MGYA00260348_ERZ794908 | MGnify/ENA metagenome assembly ERZ794908
TGTGAACATTTCGTGCTGTAAGCATAAACTTCCACACCCACTTCACGAGCAGCAACCAGGGTCTCTGCGTAAAGCGGATCTATATCGCGGGCAGGCTCAACCCGAGTGATGCCTGTATGCTGAACACAGAAGAAAAGCACGCCTCGATGGCCCTCTCTAACGACTTCAATAAGTTCGCGCAGGTGTTTTGTACCTCGCGCTGTGACCGCATCTGGAAACCGCCCCAACCCCTTAGTGATGGACTCGTCCAGCAGCGTCACACTTTTTATTTCGATGTAGCAATCCGGTTTGTTTGGGTGTTCACTGAGTAATAGATCAATGCGGCTATTTTCTGCCCCGTATTTCACTTCACTTTGCACGGCACCGTAGCCTCGAACCTCAGGCACGTTTCCCAGACCTTCTTTCACAATGGCATTCGCCCTCGCGGATTGAATGCCAATAAAATGCCCTATTGGCGTACGACTGATCTCCCAGGTATTGGGATACTTGCGCTTGGCATTATCCGATGTGGAAAACCAGACCTCGTCCCCCGGATTCGCACAGTTCTTCATTGAACCGGTGTTGGGGCAGTGGATGGTTCGCCGACTGCCATCATCCAGTTCAATATCTGCAAGAAAGCGTTTGTATCTTCGCAGCAAAATACCATGTTCCAGCGCAGCTTCAAATTCCACGATTACGCTCCAGCGCAAGGGTTATTCTCTCTACCCCTTTTTTCAGGGTTTCAAGGTCCTGAGAATAACTAAAGCGCGCATAATCTTCGGCGAGGTAGGTGCCGAAGTCAGTTCCCGGTGTAATTGCGACATGATGCTGCTCCAATAAAGACTGCGCAAACGCCTCGCTGCTGCCAAGTCCTGCCGGAAGTTTTGCATATACATAAAAAGCGCCCTCAGGCATCAGCGGCACACCGAATCCCAGCTTCCTTAGCGCAGGCACCAAAAAATCTCTTCTTTTTTTAAACTCCGCTTTATTCCGTTCCATCTCATTTTTCGCATCAGTGCTAAAAGCACCTAGGGCGGCGTACTGCGCAACACTCGAAGGACATATAAACAGGTTTTGAGACAATTTTTCAGCGATTTTTACTGCGTCGGGTGGGACAACCATCCAACCTAGACGCCATCCAGTCATACCAAAATATTTCGAAAAACTGTTCACTACGAAGGCCGAGGGGTCAATCGACAAAACTGAATCTTGCGCCACGTCACCATAAACAAGTCCATGGTAGATTTCATCGACAACCAAATAACCATTACGCTCTTTAATCGCGTTGGCTATCTGCTCCAAATCTTTTCGGGCAATTACGGCGCCAGTCGGATTTGCAGGAGAGGCAATCAGCGCGCCGCGGGTGTTATCTTTCCAATGTCGCTCGATCAGCGCCGGTGTCAGTTGAAAATGATCATCCGCGGTGACAGGCACTAGCTGGGGCTCTGCTTCAAAGGCGTGTAAAAAGTGCCTGTTGCAAGGATACCCAGGATCGGTCATCAAGAAGCCTTCATCGACGTTAAGCAACATTGCGGTCACTAACAGAAGTGCCGCTGATCCGCCCGTAGTGACGAAAATACGACTGGGATCTACGGAAATACCGTACCAATCCATGTACTGCTGACTGATACACTCGCGCAGCTCTGGCAATCCCTGCGCCGTGGTATATTTCGTTTTACCGGCAGTCAGTGCTTTTTGCCCCGCTTTCACGATTGCTCCAGGCGTAGGGAAATCTGGCTCACCCACTTCCATATGCACAACATCATGCCCGTCGGCCTCCAGTGCCGCTGCACGGGCTACGATATCCATCACACGAAAGGGTTCAATCTTTCTCACCCTCTCTGCGTACTTAACGCTGTTTTCCTCTTGCATCTTCCCTTTTCTTCCCGCTTTTTAGCCTATCTAAAGACAATCTCAACTCTGTCAGATTACGACAATTCCACTGTTTCCGGCACTATACAGGCATCGGCTATTAATTATTGAACCCTGAATTCGAATATTACATCTGACACTGCTATTTACGGGAAGACATCCACTTTGATTCTGGTAAGCAGGGGGAGCGAAATGGGCCAAATTGATGCTTGGCGAACAGCGAATGTTCTGGTAGTGTTCGCTGCTTGATTTTCCCAAGGCATTTGTCCACAAAGATAATCGGAAGAAGACTATGGCAGCAAAAAGCAAAAAAGCCCCTGTGAAAAAGGCTAAAGCCAAAGCAAAGACACCTGCAAAAGCACCCGTCAAAGCAAAGGCCAGTGCAAAGCAGACCGCCAAAACAAAGCCAAAAGCAAAAACGGTCGCAAAGTCAAAAGCGACCGCCAAAACCGCAACCAAGAAAAGTCCAGCTAAGCCAAGTAAGAAGCCAGCAGTAAAAAAGAGCGCGGCCAAGAGCAAGAGTAATGTCGGAACCAAGATTGCTAAAAAGAAAGCGGCGGTAAAGAAGCCCACTGCAAAAAAGCCAGCCGTGAAGAAAGCGACCAAAAAAACACCTGCTAAGAAGGCGCCAGCTAAAAAGGCACCGGCCAAAAAAGCACCAACTAAAAAGGCACCCACTAAAAAGGCACCGGTCAAAAAAGCACCAACCAAAAAGGCACCCGTCAAAAAGGCACCTGTTAAAAAAACACCCATCAAAAAGGCACCGGCTAAAAAAGCACCAACCAAAAAGGCACCCGTCAAGAAGAAAGCGGTTGCAGTAGAAAAAACCGAAAAACCGAAACCCAAGGTGAAGACAAAGACTAAAGTTCAGGCAGAGACTTCAGCAAAAAAAGCGTCAAAATCGAAACCCGTTGAGAAATCAAAGGCAACTAAAGTAACACCGACACCCCCAAAAAAGAGCGTGTCCAGTAAAAAGGTAAACACAACGTTGAAAGCAGCAGCAAAAGCACCCCGCAAGAAATCTGCCGCAGGTGCGAAAGGAAAAAAAGCAGAAACGACAACAGTTAAGCCAACTGTTAGAGCTACAACAAAGACAAGTGGCGTAAAAAAGCCTACTACCATCATCACCAATCGAAGCGCGGCTCAAACGCTACGAGACTTGGCCGAGGTTGAGGCAAAGCCAAAAAGCATTGATGCAGACTACATGAACGAGCCCCAGCGCGCGCACTTTAAAGATCTGTTGCTGCAATGGAAACGCCAGTTAATGGAAGAAGTCGACAGAACTGTCAGTAACATGAAGGACGTCGCCGCAAACGATCCAGATCCCGCGGACAGAGCGACGCAGGAAGAAGAGTTTTCACTGGAACTTCGGACCAGAGATCGCGAACGCAAGCTCATCAAAAAGATCGACAGCACAATAGACTTGATCGATCAGGATGACTACGGCTATTGCGATTCCTGCGGCATAGAAATTGGCGTAGAACGGCTCGAAGCAAGACCTACTGCGACTCAATGTATCGATTGTAAGACGCTAGATGAAATTAAGGAAAAGCAAATTCACGGTTGATTGAATGTCATTCGAGGGCTGACTTATGACGGCGGTAGATGCCTCTGAAACCAGTACTCGGAAATACATCGGCCGGTTTGCACCCTCACCTACCGGCCCTCTCCATTTCGGTTCCCTCGTTGCAGCACTCGCCAGTTGGCTAGATGCACGCAGCAAAGACGGCAGCTGGCTACTTCGAATTGAAGACCTTGATCCTCCACGTGAGGATCCGTCAGCGCCTGACACGATAAAGCGGCAGTTGGAAACCCTGGGCTTGATCTGGGATGGGGTGCCTCTTTATCAGAGCACCCGCCAAGACGCTTATGACGAAGCGCTAAACGAACTCCGCAAGAAAGACATGGTGTTTGTTTGCACCTGTTCACGCAAGTCAATTCGCGGCGTTTACCCTGGCAATTGCCGAGAGAAACGCCTCGAAGAAAGTGCGACGGGCGCGTGCGCGATCAGACTCAGAGTTCCCCAAAAAATCGCCACTTTCAACGACAGAATCAGTGGATCTCATATCTTTGACCTAAACAACACGGTTGGTGATTTTATCGTTCGGAGGCGGGACGGCAGAACCGCCTATCAACTTGCGGTTGCAGTAGACGATGAGTACCAGAACGTCACCGATGTTATCAGAGGTGACGATTTACTCGATTCGACACCGCGACAACTATGTATTATCGAGGCATTGGGCTACCAATCTGTCAGATACGGCCACTTTCCCGTGATCCTTGGTGCCGATCACAAAAAGCTGAGCAAACAGGCGCATGCAGCGCCGGTGTCGATCAAAAAACCTGAAAAAACAATTCGAGATGCGCTTCTATGTCTAGGTCAGACATCTCCACCAGACACCGACAATGTACAAATATTACTGAACTGGGCAATCGAAAACTGGCAGCCCGACATGATCCCAGCGAGATCAACCGTCTGGACCCCCGCTTAGCGTGGGAGTAAAGTGGTTGTTTTCCTTTACATTAGCGACTAGACCACCGCTATTTGTGTCACGTTGCGACTGGAGTTCTTATGCTCATCGAACGAACCATTATTTTTGTGATCCTTGGGTTTTTTGTTTTTAGCCCGCAGATTCCGAGCTGGCAAGAAAGTGAGCATGTCGCTAATTGGTATGGCTACTATCTACCCGGCGTTATCTCTCTGTTAGCACTTGGCTGGGCCTTAAGACCGGGTGGCAAGCCGCCAAACTGATATCATGACGTTTTCAATCACCCAACTCTTCTCCATTGGCTTTATCTATCTAACGGTATTATTTGGCTCCGCCTATGCGACTGAAATAGGACTGCTGCCAAGAGCACTTACCCATCATAGATTAACTCGAGTACTCGCATTAGGTGTATTCGCCGGCACCATATGCTTTAACGGCACCCTGGGTCTTGCGTCACAGTATGGCGCCAGCTACATGCTCTACTTCCTTGGTGCAAGCGCTGCTTTTGTTGCGGCACCCATACTACTTGCACCCATCTGCAGAATCGCTCTGACTCACAAGCTGGGTTCAATAGCCGATGTTTTCGCGTTTCGATACCCTGCACCCTGGGTTGGCGGCGTCGTCAGCGTATTTATGCTGATCGGACTGCTACCTCTCATTGCGCTGCAGATTCATGCAGTCTCAACAACAGTTCACCTGTTGAACCAGGAGTTCAGCGAAGACGTATTGGCCATCGTCTTTTGCAGCACAATGACGCTTTTTGCCATTCTGTTTGGCGCGATGCATCTGTCTACCCGAGACAAACACCAGGGCTTGGTTGTTGCGATGGGGCTGGAATCAATCATCAAACTCGTTGCGCTAATTACGATCGCGATATACGCGATTAGTGAGGTTTTTGGTGGTTTGAATAACATGAATGCCTGGCTCACTCAGAACCTCGCAGAGCACTATCTCGACAATACACTCGCAACCGGGCCATCAAGGACATTACTGCTTCTGTTTTTTGCTGCAGCCGTCGCAATGCCGCATGTGTACCACATACTGATCACCGAAAACGAAGACAACAATTTGCTGAATGACTCTCGCTGGGGATTCCCTGCATACATGCTATGTCTAAGCGCCTGCATTCCACCCATACTGTGGGCAGCAACATACCTCGGCGCACAAACCCCGGCCGAGTTCCATGTGTTGGGATTAGGTCTGACGGCAGAGAACCGGGAAATTACGATCCTTGCGTTTGTTGTCAGTCTGGCAGCGGCAAGCGGCGTTCTCATCGTCACGACACTTGCGCTTTCATCTATGATCTTGAATCACGTTTTCCTGCCGCTTTACACACCTAAGCCCGGGGTCAATGTGTACTCACTGATGTTCTATGCCCGCAGGGTGCTTATTGCGGGTATTATTTTCCTCTCTTATTGTATGTATAAACTTCTTGCTGAGGGTCAAAATCTGACGAGCCTTGGCATCGTTGCATTTGTCGCAGTGCTACAGTTCGTACCTGGTCTCTTTGGCGCATTTTACTGGCGTGGGGCAAACAAGGCAGGTCTGCTAGCCGGCATGCTGCTTGGTTACCTTGTCTGGTTCGCGACACTTTTCTACCCTCTGTTAAGTGACATCTTTTATTCCAACTTGATCACACCGGCGGCCTTGGGTTATCAGGCAGAGCTATACCAACCCGGTCTCTATGAGCTAAAGGAACGTGCTTGGCATATCGCGGCCATGGCTTCTCTTACCGTTAACGCGCTCGGATTTGTCGTTTTCTCGGCCTTCTATAAGACAACGCGAGAGGAGATGCGTGCCGCGAACAATTGTTTATCAGACTCATTTTATAGACCGCTACAGGGGCAACTGATCGCACAATCAGTTTCAGACATTCAAACAGGGCTAGAGTCTGTTTTGGGCGTCAATACGGCCAACCGAGAAATCCGCTTTGCGCTCGAAGAATTAGCACTGGAGCCGGATGAGAAACGTACCCACGCCTTGCAACAACTTAGGGAACGAGTGGAATCGAACCTATCGACCACCCTAGGCCAAACAATTGCTCATGGCATTATTGATCGTTTTGTACCATTTAGTAAAAGCGATGACGCGAAGGGGTCAGAGACTGTTTATTCGATTGAATCGAGATTGGAGGACTATCAATCTCAGCTCACGGGTATGGCTGCAGAGCTTGATGCGCTCAGACGACATCATCGCCGAATTTTGCAAGAACTACCGACGGCCGTGTGCGCAATCGCAGAGAATCAGAACGTATTGATCTGGAATGCTGCAATGGAAGATCTTACCAATATCAATGCAGGCAAAATTATCGGCTCGAAACTCAACTCTTTACCGGATGACTGGTTTCTGCTACTAGACGGCTTTGCGGTCGGGCCTGAGACGCACAAACTAAGAGTACCGGTATCCAGCGAAGCTGCAGAGTTACTGGTAAATTTACACAAAGCATCCATCGATAACATTCCCACCTCAGGTGGTGACGTCGTGATTGTTATCGAAGATATGACCGATGAACATATTCTAGAAGAACAGCTCCTTCACAATGAAAGATTGGCATCGATAGGTCAGCTTTCGGCTGGTATCGCGCATGAGATAGGCAACCCGATCACTGGCATTGCTTGCCTCGCTCAAAACATGAAATACGAAACCGAAGAGCAGGAGTTTCATTTTCTGTCGGATCAAATTCTGGAGCAAACCGGTCGAGTCTCAGAGATATTACAATCTCTCGTCAACTTCTCGCACGGCGGCAGGGAAGAAACACGAAAGCCCTACGTCCCTGTAGATATAAAACAGTGTGTCGCAGAAGCAATCAGTCTGCTTTCCCTCAGCCCTGAAAATGACAACATCATTTTCAACAATGGTCTAGGCAAGCAGTGTTTTGTACTTGGTCATGCACAACGGCTTTCCCAAGTATTTGTTAATATTTTCACAAATGCCAGAGATGCATCGGAGCCCGACAGTGTGATAGATATTGCAGGAGTCGTCACAGAGAGCACCATTGCAATTACTATCACTGACCAAGGCCACGGCATCCCAGCTGAAAAAATCGGACAGATTTTCGAACCATTTTTCACTACCAAAGACCCCGGTAAAGGCACCGGTCTAGGTCTCGCGATCGCCAGTTCGATTGTGCAGGAGCATCAGGGATCCATTACTGCGATTCCATCACCTATCGGCCACGGAACCTGCATTACTATCACTCTGCCCTACTTTGCTCGGCTGGAAAATACGTTAGATTAATGTGTGTAATGCAACCTGCGAATTACGTTTCAGCTTTCATAAAGAAAGTTGACTTCAGTCAATGAACGTTGTTAAGTACCTAATCTATAGATTAACAACCGCACGGCGTTTTCATTTGGCAACAAGAACAGAGCCAAAAAAATAAGCTAATGTAAACCAAGCGCTAATACGAACTAAGAGTTAGAGTAACAAACGAGAAGATTGAACCGAGCTTGATTTGACTACCCTCTCAATCAGGGAGCGGTATAGGTCAATCAATAGCAAAAGTACTTATTCTCGAGTTGCTTGAATAGATAGTATGAGCAGACAGAAAATCCTCATCGTTGAAGATGAAATTGTAATACGCACCTCACTCAAGAAGTTTCTGGAAAAACAATCCTTCCTCATTGAAGAAGCAGAATCTCTCAAGGCAGCTCTGCGCTTCAACCTACAGGATTTTGCGTTGATCATTACAGATTTGCGCCTACCCGGGCCTAGTGGCACTGATATCATCAAGGAAGCGATGGAAGTGCCGGTGCTGGTAATGACCAGCTACGCGAGTGTGACTTCAGCCGTAGACGCAATGAAGCTGGGTGCCGCTGACTACGTTGCCAAACCCTTCGACTATCAAGACTTGCTATCAAAAGTTAAAACCCTGATCGAAGAAAAGTCTCACCCCGCGATTATCGAGGGCATGCTTGGCTCCTGTGAAGCTATCCTTGATCTCATGCGTCGTATTCACAAGGTGGCGCCAACTGGCACCAACGTCCTTATTCAGGGTGAATCGGGGACCGGCAAAGAGTTGGTTGCGAAAGCCATTCACAAGGCGAGCCACCAATCAGGCCATAACATGATCTCCCTGAATTGTGCTGCTATTCCGGACACGCTGATTGAGTCAGAGCTTTTTGGTCACGAGAAAGGCGCTTTCACCGGCGCAACCAATGCACGTGTCGGTCTGATTGAAGCTGCCGATGGAGGCACTTTGTTTCTTGATGAAATTGGTGAGCTGCCGCTTGAAGCACAGGCGAGGTTGCTCAGGGTTCTACAGGAAGGTGAGGTTAGACGTGTTGGATCAGTCGCCACAAAAAAAGTGTCGGTGCGACTCATCGCTGCAACACACAGGAACTTGAAAGAACTTACCCAGAGAGGAGGGTTTCGTGAAGACCTGTACTACCGCCTTAACGTTGTCAAACTGATACTGCCGCCTCTAAGAGATCGAAATGACGACATCACGACACTGGCAGACCACTTTTTAAAGCTAAACTGCGACCAGTTGGGCAAACCCTGTTTATCTTTTTCACCCTCAGCGCAAAATGTGATTCAGTCCTATCGCTGGCCAGGTAATATCAGAGAACTTGAAAATGCTATCGAGCGAGCTGTCATCCTCTGTGAGGGCAAAACCATCTCACCTGACTTATTATCAGTCGATTCGGAATCAGGGCAGGAGACACTTCTGAAATCAACCCTCGCAAACAACATTGAAAAACCTCTGGTCGACAACGAAGACAATTTGTCACTTGAAGATTATTTCCAGAAGTTTGTGTTGGAACACCAAGACAGCATGACCGAGACAGAACTCGCTCAACAACTGGGTATTAGCCGAAAATCCCTTTGGCAACGTCGACAAAAACTCAACCTGCCCCGGGAACGTTCACGGAAGCTATAGGCCGCGGGTAACGAAAAGTGTTACCCAAAACCTCCAACGTTACCTTCCGCACACTGAAACGTAACTATTGGTTACACTTTGAACAATGATATAAAGGCAAAAATCGTATCTTGTTGATTATTAACAATATTTAATGTTGGCACAAAACCTGCTTTATATATTACAAGCTCAAATGCAAAATGCGTTGGGTGGAAAAATAACAAAAGATGCAATTAAAAATAAGCATCAAATAATAAGAATAAGAAACATAACAATAAAAATATGACTGGCTCGCTAAAAGGGAAAAGTTTACTTTTCCCTTTTTTATTGGCGGTTCAAAAGTGACAACCTCACTCACTGTTGGTTTACAGGCACTCTGGTCTGTTAACATACCACCCTCAACCGCTGCATCGTTGCAGTTTGTACTACTTCAGATCGATTGAGATCACTAGCCGCCAAGACCGGAATCGAATGTCCGACGCTGTATCCATTACGTTAAAAGCTGACCAGTTAAACCTGAACGCCCGAAAGGTTGTCAAGCGTCTTCATGAATCTGGATTCGAGGCCTATCTTGTCGGCGGTTGCGTTCGAGACCTGTTGCTCGACAAACAACCAAAAGACTTTGATGTATCAACCAATGCCCATCCTGAAGAAGTGCGCGATCTATTCAGGAACTCGCGCATGGTTGGCAGAAGGTTCAAGATAGTACATGTTCGATTCGGCAGGGAAATAGTCGAAGTTGCTACATTCAGGGCGGAGCACCCGGAAGAAGACCACGAAACCTACGATAGTTCGCATATTAGCGAAGGTGGCATGATTCTTTCGGACAATCGCTATGGCACGTTCAGAGAGGATGCCCGGCGCAGAGACTTCACCATCAACGCGCTCTATTACGACCCTGAGAATGAAGAGGTACTTGACCCACTGGATGGCGTGAAAGACCTTGAAAAGCGTCAAATTCGTTTGATAGGCATACCTGAAGATCGCTACAGGGAAGACCCCGTACGTATGTTGCGCGCTATTCGGTTCAGGGCAAAACTCGGCTTCGACATCGAGGACGAAACTCGAACAGCAATCAAGGAATATGGCTTTCTTCTACAAGACATTCCGCCTGCTAGGTTGTTCGAAGAAGTATTGAAGTTGTTCATGTCTGGCTATGCCCTACAGGCATTCGCAGGCCTAATAAACGAGGATGCTTTTCGCTGGCTATTTCCTGACACTCAAAACCTGCTTGCCGAACCCCTCAATCAAAAACTTATAGAATTAGCACTCGAGAGCACGGATACCCGAATAGGCAACGACATGCCCGTCACTCCGGCTTTCATTTTTGCAGCATTGTTATGGGGTCCCTTCCTAGAAGAACGACAACGACTCATCGATGAAGAAGGCGTCACAATTTATGCTGCTAATATGGAAGCCGCAAACAACGTCATCGCAAAGCAACAACTATTTACCTCAATTCCAAAACGGTTTTCGGGTCCGATGCGAGACATTTGGTTTCTCCAATTTCGCATGCCAAATAAAACAGGCAAGAAGGCAGTTGCGGTCGCGAACCACAAACGCTTCAGGGCAGCTTATGATTTTCTTTTGCTGAGAGAGAAAGCAGGCGAGGCCTTAAATGGGTTGGGCGCATTCTGGACGCAATACCAGATAGACAACCCATTAGACACGCAAAGTTCGAACCACCGCAGACCAGCGGACCAGCAAAATAGTGACCGACAGGGGTCCCGACGCCGACGCAGAAAACGTCCGCCGCGAACGCCTTCAACCTGAATGGCGAACGACGCAAATTACCCGTAGAAAAGGGTTCAATTTACCGGCATTCCTTGCGTACAATCACCCTTTGCAATAGAAAGTTTGCACACTGATCACGCCGCATTTCGATGGATAGCAGCCTTACTTTGGATTATTCAACCCGCAAAGTTCCTCGATATATCGCCATAGAAGGCCCGGTGGGTGTTGGTAAAACCAAACTCACCAAAATGCTTGCGAACACTTTTAATTACGAAACCCTGCTTGAAACCCCTGAAATCAATCCTTTTCTTGAGCGCTTTTACCAGAACCGCAAGCAGTCAGCCCTGCCAACACAGTTGTTCTTTCTTTTTGAGCGAGCACGGAAAATTCAGAGTATGCGCCAAGGCGATATGTTCGAACCTGTCACGGTCGCGGACTTTCTGATGGAGAAAGACCGATTGTTTGCGCAACTGAATCTTGATGCGGATGAAATGGCGCTCTATGACAACATCAGCGCGCATCTCGCTATTGAGGCGCCGACCCCTGATCTGGTTATCTATCTTCAGGCGCCGGTGTCGGTGTTGCACGAAAGGATTCAACAGCGTGCACAGGGTACAGATCTCGCATTAGACAAGGCATACCTTTCGCAACTTGTGGACGCTTATACCGAGTTCTTTCACTACTACAGCGCGGCACCATTGTTAATCGTCAATGCATCAGCATTCGACTTGACTACCGATCCGCAAGACTACCAACAACTGATTGATTTCATGCTGACGGTAAATTCCGGCCGCCACTACTATAACCCTACACCATCGTTCATCTAACTTATGTCAATTACAAACACCCCTATCTGGCGCAATTTGATATCTCACGCTCACTCGATGCAAAGCAAAGCTATCGCATCATTGTTTGACGACGAACCCGAACGGGCATCAAACAGAATTATCCAAACCTGCGGTCTTACCCTCGACTACTCTAAAAGTAAGGCAAGCAACGAAACCTTTAAATTGCTTGAAATACTGGCGAATCAAACCGGACTAAAGGGCAAAGCACAGGGATTGACTGCGGGTGAAATGCTGAATAATACCGAACAACGTGCAGCGCTACACACACTACTGCGCGCCCGCCCGGGCCAACACCATCCTGACCTTAAAAATAAATACAGTGAAGTTGAAGTCGCCCTGAAACAGGTTGAGCGCCTAAGTCGTGAAGTCAGGTCAGGCACCTGGCTTGGCAGCACAGGTAAAAGCATCACCGACGTTTTACACATTGGCATTGGCGGTTCGTACCTTGGCCCGCGAATGATTGATGAAGCCCTGACACCTTATCGTGATCAAGCCATTAACTGTCACTACGTCGCTAACGTTGACGGGCACCATATCGACCATGTTTTGGCGGACCTGAATTGGGAAAGAACCTTAATCATTGTCGTTTCGAAATCCTTTTCGACGATGGAAACCAGAGTTAATGCAACATCAGCACAACAATGGTTGTTGCAACATATGAAGCAACATGACTTGGACAAGCATCTCGTTGCCATTACAAACAATGTATCAGCAGCCATTGAGTTTGGTGTTGGGCGCGAAAATATCATTCCGATATGGGACTGGGTAGGTGGCAGATACTCCCTCTGGTCAGCGGTAGGACTTCCGATTGCGTTAATTTACGGCTTTGAGACTTTCAGAGCGCTGCTGGATGGTGCTGCGGATATGGATCAGCACTTTCTGACCGCTGACTTCCATCAGAATATGCCGATGATGCTCGCGCTTCTTGGCATCTGGTATCACAACTTTTTGGGCATGACATCCCACGCCGTGCTGCCCTACGACCATTGGCTCAGGTTGTTGCCCGACCATCTACAGCAGTTGGACATGGAGTCGAACGGGAAGTCTGCTACCAGCATGGGTGAGACCGTCGACTACACCACAGGACCATTAATCTGGGGAGGTGAGGGCACCAATGGCCAGCATGCATTCCACCAGTTGCTTCACCAGGGAACAGGCGTTGCCAGCATTGATTTCCTGTTACCGCTTCGGCCACACCATGATCGAACTGAACATCATGATTGGCTTGTCGCAAGTTGCCTCAGTCAAAGCCAAGCCTTAATGCAGGGTAAAACAGCTGAAGAAATTGATGCCGATACTTCCGACCTGGTCAGAAGCCATAAGGTGATGCCAGGTAATCGACCTTCTAATACAATTTTGATAACACAATTAACCCCTGAAACACTTGGATCTCTTGTCGCCCTCTATGAACACAAGGTCTTCTGCCAAGGTATGGTTTGGGATCTCAATCCTTTTGATCAGTGGGGTGTCGAACTTGGAAAAGTACTCGGCGAGAACGTTTACAAAATGATCGAAGGTGCGGCGAATACAGACATCGTCGATCCATCTACCAACAATCTAACCGAAATCTATAAATCTATACGCAATGGGGACGACTAATCATGTCAGAGGATAAAATCTATCCAGTACAGGCCGGTGCCAAGGAAAATACGCACATCACGGAAGAGCAGTATCAACAAATGTATCGCGCCTCGATAGAACAACCCGAGGATTTTTGGTCCGAGCAAGCATCCGCCTTTCTCTCATGGAGCAAACCATGGACCAATCTAATGACCTCGGATATGTCGCAGGGCAAAAGCGCCTGGTTCGAGGGTGGGCAGTTAAACGCATCTGTTAATTGTATCGACCGACACTTGGCGAAGCGCGCAGAGCAAACAGCCATCATCTGGGAAGGAGACGACCCAAAGGATGATGACCACATCACGTACAAGGTGCTTCATGAGCAAGTTTGCAGACTTGCGAATGTACTTAAAGAAAGAGGCGTTAAAAAGGGAGATCGCGTGTGCATCTACATGCCGATGATTCCCGAGGCCGCCTACGCAATGCTCGCCTGCACGCGCATTGGTGCAGTCCACTCTGTTGTCTTCGGCGGCTTCTCGCCGCAGGCACTTCAGGATCGTATTCTCGACTCAGATTGCCAGACTGTGATAACCGCAGACGAAGGTTTGAGGAGCGCTAAAAGTATCCCGCTGAAGTCAAACACCGATCTCGCACTAGCGGATTGTCCCAATGTCCACACTGTCGTTGTCGTCAAACGCACCGGTGGCGATATCGCCTGGAACGAAAATCGCGACATCTGGTATCACACGGCAACAGCAGCGGCTTCTTCTCAGTGCGAACCAGAACCAATGGATAGTGAAGATCCTTTGTTTATTCTCTACACATCAGGGTCCACAGGTAAACCCAAAGGTGTATTGCACACAACCGGGGGTTATCTGCTTCAGGCAGCGATGACTCACAAGTATGTTTTTGACTACAAGGATGGCGATATCTATTGGTGTACCGCTGATGTTGGCTGGGTTACCGGACACTCCTACATCGTTTATGGTCCACTCATCAATGGTGCAACAACACTCATGTTTGAGGGTGTGCCAACCTATCCAGATGCGTCTAGGTGTTGGCAGGTGGTTGATAAACATCAGGTGAATATATTTTATACGGCACCCACGGCATTGCGAGCATTGATGGGCCAGGGAGATGATTTCGTTAACGCGACCGACCGGAGCTCATTGCGACTACTTGGCAGTGTCGGCGAGCCTATTAATCCAGAAGCATGGGAATGGTATTACCATATCGTTGGCGAAGAAAAATGCCCCATCGTTGACACCTGGTGGCAGACAGAAACTGGCGGCATTATGATTACCCCTCTCCCCGGCGCTACTGCATTGAAACCGGGTTCTGCAACTCGACCGTTCTTTGGCGTAGAACCTATACTTCTGGATAATGAAGGCGCCCTGATCGAGGGTGCCGGTTCCGGTAATCTCGCTATCGCCCGAAGCTGGCCAAGCCAGATTCGAAGTGTATACGGGGACCACCAACGATGTATCGAAACGTACTTTTCAACCTACCCCGGATACTACTTCACTGGAGATGGCGCTCGTCGGGATGAAGACGGCTACTACTGGATCACCGGACGAGTAGACGACGTGCTCAATGTGTCCGGCCATCGGATGGGCACCGCTGAGGTGGAGAGCGCACTGGTTTTACATGAATCGGTAGCAGAAGCCGCTGTCGTTGGTTATCCACACGACATTAAAGGTCAGGGTATTTATGCCTATGTAACATTAATGCACGATATTCAGGGTTCTCCCGAACTCGCACAAGACCTTAACGATCTCGTTAGAAAAGAAATTGGCGCTATTGCCAAACCGGACATTTTGCAATGGGCGCCGGGTTTGCCAAAGACTCGATCTGGAAAAATAATGAGACGCATCTTGCGGAAGATTGCCGAAAACGAACTGCAAAACCTGGGAGACACTAGTACGCTTGCAGACCCATCCGTCGTGGATGACCTGATCAAAAACCGGCCTGCTCATTAGATGGGGACTATTTGAATCGGGGAAACAGAGAGAAGCGTCTGAGCAAATTTATCTCGGGCGCTTTGCACTGTCTTATGACTATTTTGTTCGCTTGACCTTCACAGACAGTTTTCGGCCAACAATATGCAATTTATAGGTACTCAATAAACCCAATTCGATACGAACTTTCTGCCCCTTCTTGAACCTGAGCCGGCCATCTTCAACCTCTCGCCAAACCTGACCGTTATCAAGCTTGATATAATCGATCCGATTAGCATTCGTTTGTACGCGAACGATCGTTGCTTCGATGAATTTTGCTTTCACCGAAGAGCGAAGGTCGGGAAGTCCGAATTCACTTTCATTGACTGTTGGTTCGGCGCCATCCGAAATTACTGGTTGGGCGCTAACGATTTGTGGCCTTTTTACAACTTTTTCCTCAGCTGTCGTGCCCGGGGAAATAACAGTAACGTTTGGTGCTGCAGGTATTGGTCCTTTTACGGGAGACACAACGCTTGACTGCGTTTGAAGTGTTGGCTGTGCCTGACCGAAAGCTCGGTCAAAGCACGCCAATCTCATCACATCACTTCGCTCAGACTGACATGAAGCAGCACTGTCATAGCAGGCCAGTCGACTTTTATCGTTGGCTATCTCGTCACACGAAGCAGCGTTCGCGTCTGTTGCTATTAGCAACAGTGAGATAGCAACAATGTAAGCGAAAGACCTAGGCACGGTTTTTAACCCTGCTCGTTGCTTGCTGCGGTGTTGCCATCAACGTCATCTTCATTGGAATCACCTTCGTCGGCGGATTCATCAGAAGCTTCGTTGCTAGGGACTTCTTTAATAGACAACTTGATTCTGCCTCGATCAACATCGAGAACTATCACATCAACTTCCTGACCTTCCGAAAGGTAATCTGTTACCTTCTCAACTCGCTCTTTAGCAATTTGAGAGATATGCACAAGTCCGTCTTTACCAGGGATGATATTAACAAAAGCACCGAAGTCAGCGATCTTCACAACCTTACCTTTGTAAATCTGGCCAACTTCCGCTTCAGCTGTAATCATATTGATACGATCAACAGCGGCATCACGAGACTCAGCGCCTTCACCGAAAATAACGATCGTGCCGTCATCTTCAATATCGATTGAAGCACCGGTCTCTTCAGTAATCGAACGGATAGTTGCGCCGCCCTTACCGATAACGTCACGGATCTTTTCAGCATCAATCTTGATCGTCACCATTGCTGGCGCATTATCAGACACAGTTTCACGCGAACGACCAATCACCTTATTCATCTCACCGAGGATATGAATTCTGGCATCACGGGCTTGTTCCAGCGCAGTTTCCATAATTTCTTCAGTGATGCCCTGAATCTTGATATCCATCTGTAAAGCAGTCACGCCGGTATCTGTACCCGCTACCTTAAAGTCCATGTCGCCTAAATGATCCTCGTCACCGAGGATATCGGTCAGCACAGCAAATCCGTCTTCTTCCTTAACAAGACCCATCGCCACACCAGCAACTGGCGCACTAAGCGGAACACCTGCATCCATAAGCGACAAACTTGCGCCGCAAACACTTGCCATAGAGGAAGAACCGTTGGACTCTGTGATTTCCGAAACAACACGCGTTGTATATGGCCATACTTCAGCGGAAGGCAATACGGCAGCAATTCCACGTCGAGCTAAACGTCCATGACCAATTTCACGTCGCTTAGGTCCACCTGAAAAGCCGGTTTCACCAACGCTATAGTGCGGGAAATTATAATGAAGTAAGAAATTGTCCTTGTAAGACCCCTGAAGCGCATCAATGATGGCTGCATCACGCATCGAACCCAATGTAGTCGTCACAATCGCTTGCGTTTCACCGCGAGTAAACAACGCGGAACCGTGCGCCTTTGCGAGCATTCCTACTTCGACGTCAATATTTCTAACTGTTTTGGTATCTCTTCCATCAATTCTGGGCTCGCCAGCAACAATTCTTCGTCGCACAGTTTTCTTTTCCAATGCGCCAAAAGCACCGGAAACATCGTCCTTGGTGATACCCGATTCTTCGTTAACGAGTGCTTCCACTGCCTTGCCGCGCAGATCGCTCAACAGATCCTGACGTTCCATCTTATCGACAGTTTGATAAGCTTCACCAACACCGGCGCCGAACTGCTCAGCCATCGCGCTGATCAACGTTTCATTGCCAGCAACCGGTTCCCATTCCCAATCAGGCTTACCAACTTCAGCCTTGAGTTCCTTGATCGCCTGAATCACACACTGCATTTCCTGATGCGCATAGAGCACCCCACCCAGCATTTGATCTTCAGTTAACTCTTTCGCTTCAGATTCAACCATCAGCACAGCAGATTCTGTTCCAGCGACAACCATGTCAAGGTCAGACTCTTTCAGTGCTTCGTAACCGGGGTTGAGAAGATAACCACCCTTGTTGAAGCCAACTCGCGCGCCGCCAATCGGACCCGCGAACGGCATTCCAGAAAGCGCCAAAGCTGCTGAAGTGCCGATCATTGCAAGAATATCTGGGTCAACATCTTTATGTGCAGACATTACTTGGCAAGTCACTTGAACCTCATTTAGGAATCCCTTGGGAAACAAGGGCCGAATGGGGCGATCTATCAGACGCGATGTCAGGGTTTCTTTTTCGGAAGGACGACCTTCCCTCTTGAAAAATCCGCCGGGAATTTTGCCAGCCGCATATGTTTTTTCTTCATAGTTTACCGTCAGGGGGAAAAAGTCCTGCCCTGGCTTTGCATCTTTTCTACCAACCACTGCAACAAGCACAGTCGTTTCACACATTGTTACAAGTACCGCAGCACTGGTTTGTCGAGCTACTCTGCCCGTTTCGATGACGACTTCATGGTCGCCGTATGTAAATTTTTTCTTTACCGAATTCACTATATTCTCCAATTGTTTAGCTGATTACACCCCTGTGTAATCATCCATTTGCTTACTTTTTGCCCTTTATTATCGCGGGCCAAACATGATGAACCCGGGTTTCCCGGGCTCAATTTTAAAGCTTATCTTCTCAAACCAAGTCGCTTAATCAGATCAGCATATCGTTCTACGCTCTTTCCTTTGAGGTAGTTAAGCAGCTTTCTTCGCTGACTAACCATTCGCAACAATCCAACACGAGAGTGGTGATCATGCTTATGTTCTTGAAAGTGTGACTGTAGTTTTTCGATATTCGCTGTCAGCAAGGCAACCTGTACTTCCGGTGAGCCCGTATCGCCCTCCGACTGGCCAAATTCCTTGAGTATTTCAGCTTTATTTTCTGCCGTTAATGCCATTTCTCTTTTCTCCAATATGCTCTATTTAATTTGCACAACCATCCACGCATATTTGCAGATGTCGCACATTTTGATTTAGCTAACCACGAGTCTTCGCGGCGCTACCTTACCATCTTCCAGAATTTCACCAACACCCATAAATACAGGCTCGTTAGACTCTACTTCTGAAAAAATTCTTACCCAGCCACTTTCAGGTGCTTTTGCAACCTGAACTGCTTGTCCTTGTTTGAAGTACGCAGCCGTCAATTCCGTTAAATTGATTGCCGGCCAGTCTTCTATCGAAGATTCTACGGGCAACAACAATGCATCAAGCAGCGCCAGCCCCTCCTCTTCCTTAATCTTTTCGAGCTCAGCAACGGTTACGGATTTTGCTAATTCGTACGGTCCTGATTTGATTCTCCTCAATTCAGCCACGTGCGCACCACAACCCAGCGCTTTACCCAGATCTTCCGCAAGTGATCTTACGTAAGTCCCTTTTGTACATTCAATATCAACCTTCAGCAGGTCGCCTTCATATTCCAGCGCGTCGTATCTCAGGATAGTTACTTCCCTCGACTTACGTTCAACTTCGATGCCCTGTCTGGCAAGTTTGTAAAGCGGTTGCCCGTTTACTTTCAATGCACTGAACATCGAAGGTGTCTGCTGAATTTTCCCGCGGAATTGATCCAGCACCGCATCGATTTCGCTCAACTCGAGCGAAGGCACCTGAACCTTCGCTACTATCTCTCCCTCGGCATCACCTGTCGTCGTAGAAACACCTAATTTGAAGGTCGCCAGATATCGTTTATCGGCGTCTAACAGGTACTGTGAAAACTTTGTCGCTTCCCCAAAACATAGCGGCAACACGCCCGTTGCTAGCGGGTCTAAACTACCCGTGTGACCGGCTTTTGCCGCTTCAAACAAGCGTTTGGTCATCTGTAAGGCTGCGTTGGAGGTGACGCCAACCGGCTTATCAAGCACCAACACGCCATTTATCTTTCTTTTGTTTACCTTTTTTCTAACAACAGGTCCTTCTTTATCGTTCCTACTGGACACTGTCTATACCCTGGCTTTTATTGGTAGCGTCCTGTTCCTTCAGCTGCTCATCACCCTCGATCGCCTTTTTTATCGCTTGGGTCATTTTTGCACCCTGTTCAATCGTATGGTCGTAATGAAACCTAAGTTTTGGTGTCGTTCTCGTTGACAGCGATTTTGCTAAACGAGAACGAAGAAACCCGGCCGCATTCTCGAGCACTTCAGCAGGTGAGAGGCTATTTCGTTCCTCACGTTCCGCATCCTCATCCTCGTCCTCATCTAGGGAATCATTGGCTCGGAAGGTGTCGCTGGAAAAAGATGTAAAATACACATCAGCAAAACCAAGATCCCGGCTGACTTTCACTTCATTAATTGTAACCAGCCCCAATCTCGGATCTTTAACTTCTTGCTGAATAAGCACCGCCAGTTCCTTCTGGATATGATCGGCGACTCTTCTTCCTCTGCTAAACTCTCTCGGCACTGTTTACCTTTACCTTTACCATGTCCTGAGTGTTTAGCAATCCCCCCCTAAAACAGAGAAAACTACAATACCCGGGCAACCTCGCGAGTATCAAACACCTCAATCTGGTCCTTCACTTTCACATCGTTGTAATTTTTAACACCGATGCCACATTCTGTCCCGTTCTTCGCTTCTTCCACCTCACTCTTAAAATGACGTAGAGATTCAAGCTCACCTTCATAAATAACCACATTGTCTCGCAAAACCCGAATCTTCTTGCTTCGAGACACCGTGCCTTCAATCACCATGCAGCCCGCAATATTGCCGAACTTCTTGGACTCAAATACGTCTCTAACTTCTGCGATACCTACGATATCTTCACGCACCTCGGGTGAAAGCATGCCGGAGAGCGCAGCTTTAACATCATCCACTAGGTCATAAATAACCTTGTAATAACGAAGATCAAGACCTTCGAGTTCGACAACCTTTCTTGCGGAGTTATCGGCACGCACATTGAAACCAAAAATCACGGCGCCTGATGTTAAGGCCAAATTGACATCTGATTCAGTTATACCGCCAACACCGGAAAAGACAACGTTCACTTTGACTTCATCATTTCCAAGGTCGCGCAGTGCAGAGACAATTGCTTCAAGTGACCCTCGGACATCAGCCTTCACAACAACATTTAAGTAGTTGATCTCGCTGGCGCCAAAGCTTTCAAGCAATGTGTCAAGTGATGCCGCCGGAGTGGCAAGTCGTTCGCTAGTGGCTTTTTCTTTTCTGAACTCAGCCACTTCTCTGGCTTTCTTTTCGTCTTTCGCTACGAGGAAAGGATCGCCCGCTGCAGGCGTTCCGCCCAAACCCAAGATCGCCACCGGCGTTGCTGGGCCAGCCGACTTAACCTGATTGTTGTGCTCATCGTTTATTGCTCGAACGCGACCGTAGTATTCGCCGGCAACAATAATATCTCCGCGACTTAATGTGCCGTTTTGAACCAACAGTGTCGCAACAGGGCCGCGACCCTTGTCCAACTCAGACTCAACAACAACACCTCGCGCAGGACCCTCGTGCACTGCAGTTAACTCAAGTAACTCTGCCTGAAGCAACACTGCCTCTAGCAAACTTTCAACACCTTCACCCGTGATTGCTGAAACAGGAATAAACTGTGTATCACCGCCCCAATCTTCAGGAATCACATTCCTGGCAGAAAGTTCATTCTTAACACGGTCCGGATCAGCGCCTTCCTTGTCCATCTTGTTGATCGCGACAACCAACGGAACTTCAGCATCTTTCGCATGCTGAATGGCTTCTTCGGTTTGTGGCATCACACCATCGTCAGCAGCCACAACAAGAATAACGATATCCGTACTTTGTGCGCCGCGTGCACGCATAGCTGTAAATGCAGCGTGACCAGGTGTGTCGATAAAACATATTTCACCGTGATCTGTGTTAACTCTGTAGGCACCTATGTGCTGCGTAATTCCGCCGGCTTCGCCACCGGCTACACCTGCTTTCCGGACGAAGTCGAGCAAGGATGTCTTACCATGGTCCACGTGACCCATCACGGTAACGACTGGCGCTCTCGTTTCTGCTTCGCCTTCAAGTGCCATCTCTGCTTCAAGATTCTTTTCAACCGCATCGGCGTCTAACAGCTTAACTTCGTGCCCAAGCTCTTCCACAACAAGGGTGGCAGTTTCCTGATCTATTGTTTGGTTAATATTCGCCATGACCCCTAGGTTCATTAATATTTTAATCACCTCAGCAGCTTTCACCGATGTTTTTTGCGAAAGCTGGGCTACGGTAATCGACTCTCCGAGTTCGACTTCCCGTGTAATATCCTCAGTTGGCGCCTGAAACTTGTGTTTTGGCCCTGAGGGCCGCGATGCTGCGCGTTTGGGTCTTGCGGAGGACAATCCAAGTGTGGCGGTTTCGGCTTTGGCATCAACCTCAACAGTTTCAGTTAACACGCTAAGATCTTCACCAACATCAAGAATATCTTTCGCCCGACGCTGCTTACCTGCATGTTTGGCTCGTTTCTTTTTCTTATCATCGGCATCATCAAGATCACTGCGATCTCGCTTGTCTTTGCGACTGCTAACCGACGTTTCCGTCGCTACATTCTCTGCCGGAGTTGCCGGTTTCTTGGCCTCTTCCTTTTTACGCAGTTCTTCTTCGGCTTTAGCTTTTTGCTCTTCCAGCTCTGCCGCGCGTTGCGCAGCATCTTCTTTCAGCTTTGCTTCTTCAGCTTCTTTTTCAGCATGGGCAGCTTTTCTCAACGCTTCATCATCGACCGCCTTGGTTGCAGGCGCATCAACTATCGACTCTTCAACTTCAGGCACCGGGGCTTCAGGCGCTTCTTCTGTCTCAGCTCGGCGAACATAGGTTCTTTTCTTGCGAACCTCAACGTTGATCGTTCTGCCACGTCCTGCGCTACCCCCGGTTTTCAGGGTACTTAACGTTCGTCGCTTCAGCGTTATCTTCTTAGGAGACCCACTCGTTTCACCGTGACTCTTCTTGATGTATGCCAACAACGTTTGCTTTTGAGACTCGGAAACCACATCGTCCGCTTTGCTTTGGGGCAGGTCAGCCTCTTGCATCTGCTGCAATAACCGATCAACCGGCGCACCCACAGTTTCCGCCAGCTGAGATACAGTTACATCTGCCATCTATATCTTCCTCTCTATTCCTAATAATGGATTGAAAAAAGCGTGAGGACTATTCCTCCTCCGCCTCTTCAAACCAGGGGGCACGTGCCGTCATAATTAACGCACCCGCCTTTTCTTCATCAAGATCTTCTATCTCAAGCAAATCGTCGACCGCCTGTTCTGCAAGATCTTCCATAGTAATAATGCCTACCTTCGCGAGTTGAAAGGCTAATCTTGTATCCATGCCTTCCATCTCTAACAGGTCCTGTGCCGGCTGCGCGCCATCAAGCTCTTCTTCACTGGCTAACTCCAGTGTCGTGAGCGCACTCTTTGCCCTGTTTCT
>ENA-UZWW01003130-UZWW01003130.1-metagenome-genome-assembly--contig:-Day-5--50m-contig-3130_pt1 | contig 23000 bp, 20 predicted proteins | sample MGYA00260348_ERZ794908 | MGnify/ENA metagenome assembly ERZ794908
TGACGGCAGGGGAGTGGGGGATGAATGCTGCTTGGGGAGCATTGCCTGTAATGCTGATTGCTTTGCCTTGCAGTTGATAGCTTGCTTGCAGATCCAGGGCAGAGGTTTCACTCACGGTAAGGAGGGCATCAGCCTCTCGGGCAGACCGCGCAATCACTCGCCGATAGTAGGATGCAGCCCTGGCTGGCATGTTGTCCGTTTGGTGAAGGAAATTCAAGTCATGGATGGTTGCCATGGTTTGTGAAGACAAGCCGTGCTTGGTGAGGGTCTTGCGTGAGGGCAGCAGACCATCGGGTGACCAGTAGATAGCTGCTTTCACCTTTTTGAGGGCTCGGGGGACGGACCATTCTTGCCAAATTTCCCACAGAAGCGGATGCCTTGCTGGCGGTGTAATGACATGTACCGTTACGGCCTTTGGCACCATGCTGGGGTGGGGTTTTCGGTCGTAAAACAAATGCCAACTCACCTCAGGGTGTTGCGCAATCAAGGGCCAGAGAATGGATCGGGTATGCCAGCCGGTTCCTTCCAGTTTGCCTGCAAGAAGCCACCTGGCATTGACAGCGATGATGGGTTGATGTGATTGGCTTGCGGGCATGAAGTCAAAAGTATGACCTTTGAGCCATGGCAATCCCCTCGATTTCTGAAGCATGGTCATCCTTGATCAAGCATTCTACATTGGTCCTTGCGCTCAAGGTGGCCGGCGCTTTGGGTGGCTATGCCTTCACCTTCATTGCCATCAAACATTTTGGATTGGTAGCTTATGGGGAGTTTGAATTAGCCTTCACGTTGGTCTTTATCATGGCGGTCCTTACCAAATGGGGCTATGACGGGGTGTTGTTGCGTGAATTACCTGCGCATGGTGATTTTTCCGTGGAGAATCAGCAACTTCAAACAGCAGTTTTGCGTGCTGCCGCAGTGATGGCATTGGTCTTTTCAGGCTTGATTTTCCTGCTTCGATTCCATCTGGCGTCCCTTTTTGAGATGCCTGGATTGGTAGAGGGGTTGAAACCGGTCGCTTTGATCCTGCTGCCATGGACTTTGATGCTGATCCATGCAGAGGTGCATCGCGCTAGAGGCAGCATGGTGCATTATGGCCTTCGCCAGTCCAGCATGGTTTTAGGTCTTGCTGCAATAGCTATCTGGTTCTGGCCAAGGGAAGACATCAGTCCCATGTGGTACATCCTCATTGCAGTTTTGCCCATGCTGTCATTGCCTGGCATGCGTTTGCTCTTGTTGGGGCAGTCATCCTGGTCGGCTTGGAATGCTCACCGCAAAACTGCCACTGCCATGTTTCTTAGCGCCATCCTATTCACGGTGATGTCATGGAGTGACACCTTGCTGGTGGGTTATTACATGGATGCAGCTGATGTAGGCCTGTACCGGGTGGCCTTCAAGGTGGCTACTTTGATCACGTTCACCCAGTTTGCCATCAACGCAAAACTGGCGCCAGACATTGCAGCCCTCTGGGCTCAGAACAAACCCAAGGAGCTGCAATCGTCCATCTATCGGGTGGCGTGGCTGAATGCAGCCATTGCGATACCAGCCACCCTGATGTTGGTAATTTTTGGCCCATGGATGCTGGGACTTTTTGGCGAGGCCTTCGTTCCCTTGTACTCCGTCATGTTGCTCCTCTGCATCGGCCAATTGGTGAATGCCTTGTGTGGCCCCGTGATGTACCTGCTGAACATGACAGGTCATGAGGTCATCGCGCAGCGAACCATGCTGGTAGCTATGTTGGTCAATCTCATGGCCAATATCATACTGATTCCTTTGATGGGATTGATGGGAGCCGCCATTGCAACGTCCTTGAGTATGGTGCTTTGGAATCTGTGGGCCCTGGTTGCCGTGCGACGACATACGGGCATACGAACCGTCTTTTTCTGGCGTTAGCCCAACATGCAAAGCATCCCTGATATTGCAGTGATTGGTGTGGCTAAGGCTGGCACCACCAGCATGGCTTCGTGGCTGGATGCACACCCTGATGTGGCTATGGCCCGCATCAAGGAGTCCAATTTTTTCGCCACTGACATCGATTTGGATCGCTTCACTGGCCAGTTCAAAAACCTGAGCCCCCAGCCCCCAGAGGCTTATTGGGCAAGCAAATCCTTACAGCCCCTTCATGGTGCTTTTGTGAAAGATGCCAACCGTTACCAGCGCTTGTTTGAGCACGCTAGCCCTGGTCAGAGCACAGCGGATTGCTCCCCCAGCTATTTTTTCAGTCAACAGGCCCCTGAAGCCTTGCAGAAGGCTAACCCGCTGGCAAAGGTGATTCTCATCTTACGCAATCCCGTTGACAGAGCCTATTCGCACTATTTGATGGCGAGAAAATACGGCATGGTCAAGGGCGATTTTCTGGATGAACTGGCTGAAGATAAGGCAAAGCAGCCTGCTTGGGGCAACAGTGAAAACATCTACCACTTAAGCTGTTATGCAGAGGGCCTGAAACGCTGGCAAGCGGCATTTCCCGAGATGAAGGTGTGTTTGTACGAGGAGTTGTTCCAAAGCGAACAGTGGGATAGTCTGTGTGATTACTTGCACATTGCGCGCCTAGCAGGTCCCTCTACGGTGCAATTTCAGGGCAAAGAAAGTCGGCGACCTGGCATCAATGCCTTTGTGATGCATCATCCAATTGGCAAGTTGTTGCAGAATTTAAGCCCAGCATGGCTGAGAAATTGGGCAATAAAACGTTTAACAAAACCCATTGAGAGCCAATCATCCAGCATTGATCGCAAAGCAGCTTGGCGCTATTTTCACAAAGATGTGGCTGAGGTAGAGGCCTTACTGGGTCGCCCGCTATCTTTGTGGCCCCATTGAATCTCACGAAAACGACTTGACATGGATATGCAATCAAAACAACTGATCACCTTTCTTTACCAATGGCGCAAACCCCTGGTTATTATTCCCTTGGTGTCTGCCGTGGTAGCTGCCGTGGCTTCCATGCCGGTATTCATTGAGCCACTTTACACCAGCACAGTCGTAGTATTTCCTGCTACGACCAATTCACCGTCCAAGGCCTTGCTGCCGCAAACCAGCTACCAGGATCAAGATTTCTTGGAATTTGGCGCAGAGGAGCAGGCAGAGCAATTCTTGCAAATTCTCCATTCAGATGCCATTTTTGATAGCATTGCGCATCGCTATAATTTGATGAATCACTATGACATCGATAGCAGCAGTCGTTACAAACAGTATTACCTGCGCGAGGAATTCAATGACAAGTTCTCCTTCAAACGCACGCAATTCATGAGTGTAGAGATTGCCGTTCAAGATGTTGACCCGCAATTGGCTGCGGATATGGCCAATGAGGTGAGTGATTTGGCAGACCGATCCAAGAGTCGCATCCAGCGAACAAGGGCGCGCATTGGTTTGTCTATTGTCAACAAGGAGTACAGTAATCTGCACCAGATCATTCTGGACATGGAGGCGGAGATGGTTGTTATCCGTTTCAAAGGTGTGCATGATTACGAAAACCAATCCATGGTGATTACTGAGCAATTAGCTATGGCCGTTGCTGCCAATGCAAAGCAGCCAGTGATTAACGAGCTTGAAGGCATGCTAGACACCTTAGCGAAGTATGGTAGCCGTTATGTCTCTTTGCGTGATGAATTGCGATTAATGAAGGAGGAAGAGGTCAAAATGCGCACCAAACTGAGCCAAGTTAAAATGGACGCCACCCAGGTGCTGCCTGCGACCTTCTCTGTCAACCGTGCGGTGCCTTCTGACAAGAAATCGTACCCCGTCCGTTGGTTGATATTGCTGCTTGCTGCCATAGCTTCCTTTGTGGCCACCTTGCTCAGTATTTTGATTTCTACAACGTGGAAGGACCTGCGATCCAAATTAGGCAAATAAGCCAGACCAAATGGGCGATTGCCCTGCTGTTGATCTGTTTGATCACCTTCGTGGTGGTGGGGACAGAGTCTTGGTGGGTGATGGCCATTCCTGCTGTCTTGGCGGCGGTCTATTGGGCCATGGCCTCACTGGAGACCTTGCTGCTTTTCACGGTGGCATTGACCCCCTTGTCTATCACCTTGAAAAATGTTGGATTCAATGTGGGGCTGAGTTTGCCTACGGAGCTGCTTTTGGCAGGCATCACCTTGTTGATCCTGGTTAGGTGGCTGCATGCAGGCAGCTTGCCCTGGAAAGCTATTCGACATCCCATTGGTGCGGTGCTTTTGCTTCAGATTGCATGGATGTTTCTGACGTCGTTGACTTCTGAGATGCCCTTGGTGTCTTTCAAAGTTTTGGTTCGTCACATTTGGTTTGTGATTCCTTTGTATTTCTTCTTAGTAAAGGTTTTTGCCTCCCCTCGCCTTAGGCAGGCTTTTTTCCCTTTGTATGCTTACCCATTGGCCCTGGCAGCTATCTACACCTTGGTGGTGCATGCAGGTTATGGCTTCTCTAAGGAAACCAGCACCTGGGTTTCTTTCCCTTTTTACAAGGAACACACCGTTTATGGCATGGCCTTAGCCTTTGTTTTACCCTATGCAATGATGCAAGCATGGCAAAAGGTGCCTATGAAGCCCCTGTTGCGCATGCTCGCCATGTCCCTTTTTGCGGTTTTGTTGCTGGCTATTGTCTTGTCCTATACGCGTGCAGCTTGGCTCAGTGTGCTTGGGGCGGCCGTTTTTGGTTTCATGCTACGCCTAGGCATTCAATGGAAGCAGATGGTTTCGGTGTTGCTTCTTTCTTTAGGGATGCTTTGGTTGACCCAATCAATGTGGATGTCCGTTTTCACAAAAAATGACACAGTGTCCAGTGAGAATTTCACTGAACATGTGCAATCGGTATCTAATATATCAACGGATGCCTCCAACATGGAACGCATCAATCGATGGCATGCGGCCATCAGCATGTTTCAAGATCGTCCATTGGTGGGTTGGGGCCCAGGAACCTACCAATTCCAGTACGCGCCATTCCAACACGCAAGTGACCTGACTATCATCAGCACCAACGGGGGCGACATGGGCAATGCGCATTCAGAATACATCGGACCCCTTGCGGAGCAGGGTTGGCCTGGACTGCTTTTGATTCTAGTTCTGGTATGGACGGTTTTTTCTCAAGGGTCAAAAACCTACCATCAACTAGCAGCGGGCAAGGATAAAAGGCTATTAATGGTTGCTTTGATGGGGCTGGCCACCTATTTCATCCATGGATTCTTGAATAATTTCTTGGATGTGGATGAGGGCGCCGTGCTGGTTTTTGGAAGCTGTGCCATGCTGGTTTCGATCAGTCAAACAGCAAAAAAGCTTGCTGAGTAGGCATTTCAGGCAGTTTGAGCCATTTTTTTACAAGCTCTTAAATGCCTGAAAAACAGGCATTAGATGCTCATGTTTTTAAGAGATGTAGGAAAATTGACATGGAAATACCTGTTTTTACTGGGAAAAAGGATATCTTGCCCCTGTTTAACTATAACATTAACACATATGAAACGCAGAGTTCAATACATTACTCTTGCCATGGCGACCGTTTTCTCATTTGGTGCATTTGCACAAAATGGCGGTGAAACTGGTGAGGTAGAGACCAATAACCTCGGAATCGATAAACTCGAAGAAGTCGTTGTTACAGCCCTCGGCATCTCGCGAGAGAAGAAGACCGTTGGTTACGCTGTCCAGGAAGTCGCTGGTGACGAAGTCACACGCGCCAAAGCGGACAATTTTATGGCCAGTCTTTCCGGTAAAATCGCCGGTGTCAATATCACACAATCAGGTACAATGGGCGGGTCCGCCAACGTTGTTATCCGTGGTTATAAGTCATTGACAGGCAACAACCAGGCCCTGTTCGTCGTTGACGGCATTCCAATTTCAAATCAAATCACAAACACTGGCAATCAAAGGACAGGACGTGGTGGTTACGATTACGGAAATGCTGCGATGGACATTAACCCAGAAGACATTGCTAAAGTGACGGTACTGAAAGGTGCAGCTGCAACAGCTTTGTATGGTTCACGTGCCTCTAATGGTGTGATTTTAATCACCACCAAGAAAGGTACCAAGCGTGATGGTCTTGGTGTATCAGTAACCTATGGCAGCATCCGCGGATCGATTGATCCTAACACCTATGTTAAGTACCAGAAGGAATTCGGTGCAGGTTACGGTCCTTATTATGGTCCTGACACCTTGAACGGTTACTTCACTGATGCTAAGATTGTTGCGTATGACGTTGACGGTGATGGCATTTTAGATCCGACCATTCCAACGACTGAGGATGCCTCTTTCGGTTTGCGCTTTGATCCAAACTACGATGTTTACACATGGGAGTCTTTGTACCCTGAGTTAGCGACATACGGTGTGGCACAGCCTCACGCTGCCCCTGACACTGACGGTTCTGATTTCTTTGAGGAGTCAGTGACAACTAACAAGAGTGTTTCTATTGACGGTGGATCTGACATGGGATCTTTCCGTGTTGGTATGACACAGTATGATACTAAAGGTATTGCACCTGGTTCAGAAATGCAGCGTAACAACTTCTCCTTCAATGGTTCATTGAATGCTTCAGATAAGTTGACTGTGACAACCACAGCCAACTTCATCCAGCAGGCTGCTAAAGGACGTAACGGTACAGGCTATGACTCAAAGAATCCTAACCAATCTTTCCGCCAGTGGTGGAATGTCGGTGTGGACGTTGACAAATTGAAGCAATACTATGAGCAGACTGGCAAGAACATCACCTGGAACCCTTACGGTTACGGCTCTGGTTCATCTACCTTGAAACCAATCTACTTTGACAATGCTTACTTCTCAGCTTACGAAAACTACCAGAATGATTCTCGTAATCGTTTGATCGGTAATGTCGCAGCTACCTATGAGATCAATGATTGGTTGAGCGTTCTAGCTCGAGCCAGTGTTGACACCTACTCTGAGATGCAAGAAGAGCGTGTTGCTGTTACTTCTGTTGATGTTTCACGCTACGGCCGCAAGAATCGCAGTTTCACTGAGAGCAACTTGGACTTGGTACTAACTGCCAACAAGCAGCTCACTGACGACATCAGCTTCAACGGTAACTTGGGTGCCAACTCTCGTCGCACGTCAGTTGATTACATTTCTGCAGCTACCAATGGTGGCTTGGTTGTACCTGGTGTTTACGCCTTGAGCAACTCAGCAAGCACACCGGATGCGCCTTATGAATCTGCTTACACCATTGGTGTAGATGGCTTCTTCGCTCGTGCGTCAGTTGGTTACAAGAACTTCTTGTTTGTTGATCTAACTGGCCGTCAGGACAAATCTTCAACGCTTCCTGCTGCGAACAACACGTATTTCTACCCATCTGCTACGTTAAGCTTGATATTCTCAGAATTGATTGATGTGGATGCGATCAGCTTTGGTAAGCTTCGCTTTAACACTGCTCAAGTTGGTTCTGATGCTCCTGCACAGGCGTTGTTGAACTCATACAACATGGGCACAGCATTTGGTAGTACATCTCTAGCTTCTGCTCCAAGCACAGACAACAATGCAAACTTGCTTCCTGAGGTTACCAATTCAACGGAAGTTGGCGTGGAGATGATGTTCTTCAACAACCGTGTTGGACTGGATGTGTCTTTATATGACCAGACGTCTTCGAACCAGATCATGCCTACCAAGGTGTCTTCTTCTACAGGTTCCATCTACAAGTATGTGAATGCTGGCGTAATCAATAACAAGGGTATTGAATTGAGCCTTTCTGCAACGCCTGTCCGCACCGATGATTTCGAGTGGAACATGAACTTGAACTGGACCAAGAACACGAACATGGTTGAGTCATTGTATGGTGACCTTGAGTCATTGCAATTGGCTTCTGTTCAGGGTGGCATCACGATTGAGGCTCGCCCGGGTCAAGCTTACGGTAACATCTACGGTGTAGCCAACGTGTACGATGACGCAGGTCGTCGTGTGGTTTATGACATGCCAGGTTCATACGGTGGCGTTCGCTACCTACGTGGCGATAAGGATGTCATTGGCAACATCAACCCTGATTGGATGGCTGGCTTGAATAACAGCTTCCGATACAAGAACTTTACTGCTAGTGCTCTGCTTGACATGCGCATGGGTGGTAACTTCTTCTCACTGGATACATACTACGGCTTCGGAACAGGTATCTATGACATCACTGCGGGCACTAACGATTTGGGTAACTCCGTTCGTGACTTGGCCGCCGACGGTGGTGGCGTGAAAGTGACAGATGTTGCTTATTGGGACGGTGCAACCGTTGACGCTGATGGCAATCCATCTGGCTTCGTTGTAGGTGACTACTACGCTGACATGCACTATTACGGTAATGCATTTGGTTGGGCCAGAGCTGCTAAGGACCTGCACGTTTATGACGCTTCTTACTTGAAGCTTCGTGAAGTGAGCTTGTCTTACTCTGTACCTTCTGATATGATCGCTTCCTATGGCATCCAGGGTCTGGATATAGGTTTGTCAGGTCGCAATTTGGCTATTCTTTGGAAGAACGCTCCATACACTGACCCAGAAGCGGGTCTGTCTGCGGGTAACATCCAAGGTTACCAGTCAGGTGCGTGGCCGGCAGTTCGCCAGATAGGTTGGAATGTTAATATTAAATTTTAATCTAAAAGAAAGATGAAAAAAATTCTAATTGCGGCTTCAGCCGCCCTGATGGTCGCCTCTTGCGGTGATCTAACTAGCCTCAACCAAAACACCAAGGCGCCCGAAACGGTTCCTGCAGGTACGTTGGTTGCCAATGCGACAGTATCCATGATGGATTACTTGAGCACTGTGAACGTGAACGTAAACAACTTCACCTTGTGGTCTCAGCACTGGACGCAAACGACCTATGTGGACGAGTCTAACTTTGATTACAATAACCGCGACGTGAACGGCAACACCTATGACGCTATGTACGCGACGGTATTGCGTGATTTGAGTGATGCTAAAGCAATTATCAATGCTGATGAGCAGCTTGATGCAGCAACCAAGGCACAGCAACTTGCTGTTATTGATNNCGATGTGCCTTACAGTGAGGCAATTGGTGAGAGCTTGGCTCCAGCGTATGACGGTGCTGCAACTATCTATGGTGACCTAGGCAACCGTTTAGCTGCAAGTACTGGCGTATTGATGACAGGCAGCGACAATGGCCTCGGTTCTTATGACCTCCTTTATGGTGGTTCAAGTGCTGGATGGGCAAAGTTTGCTGCTTCCTTGGGTCTGAGGTTATCTATTCGCATGGCTGATGTCAGTCCAACTACTGCTCAGGCAGGAGCTGAGGCTGCAATCGGTGCGGGTGTTATCACTCTTGCTTCTGAGTCAGCTGCGTTGAACTACACTTCATCGCCTCCTCACACTAATCCTTACTGGGATGCATTGGTACAGTCTGGTCGTAAAGACTTCATTGCTGCAAACACCATTGCTGATGTGATGAACATGTATGCTGATCCACGTCGTTCTGCTTACTTTAAGAACCTTTCTAATGATTCTGTCATTGGTGCTGCTTACGGTTTACAGTCGTCTTACAACTTGCACTCTCAACCTGGCACTGCTTTGGAGAACGCTTCGCGTCCTGCAATGTTTATTGACAATGTAGAGGTTGGATTCTTGCTTGCTGATGCTGCTTCTCGCGGTTGGTCTGTTGGTGGCTTGACTGCTGCTTCTTTGTACGACGCAGCTGTTGCTGAATCTATTCTTTCTTGGGGTGGAACGGCTACTGATGCTGCGACCTACTTGGCACAGACAGGTGTTACTTATGATGCTGCGAATTGGAAAACAATTCTTGGTACACAGAAGTGGCTTGCTATGTACTCACGTGGTAACGAAGCTTGGGCAACGCAGCGCATGTATGATGCACCTGCAATGAACATTGCTGATGCAGCTCAGCGTGTGACGCCTTTGCGCATGTCTTACGGCATCGATGAGTACTCATTGAATACTACCAATGTTGAAGCCGCTCGCGGTGGTAACGATGATGACACCTCTCCCATATTTTGGGACGTGAACTAATCATGCTAGTCTATTGACTTTGAAGCCGCCCCGAAAGGGGCGGCTTTTTTATTGCTTTAGTTTTTTGTCTTGCTGTTGCCCGCAATAAAACCTGAGGGTGGGGGATGGCTTATGCCATTGAAGTTTTGCTCAAAAAAAAGCCCTCCAATGGAGGGCTTTTTTTTGAGCATGAGTTGCTTTACTTCTTTGCGCGCTCCTTGTAGCTGCTATCAGCAGTAAGGACAACGATTGAATCACCGGTGTTGATGAACAAAGGCACCTTGATTTCAGCGCCAGTTTCAACAGTCGCAAGTTTGTTTGTGTTGGTGGCTGTATCGCCTTTTAGGCCTGGCTCTGTGTAGGTGACTTCAAGGCTGACGGCTTTAGGTAGTTCCACACTCATGGGACGGTCCTCCTCTACGTGGAACATCACCTTGCACTCCATGCCATCCTTCAAGAGCTTGGGGGCATTAATCAATGCCTCAGCCATAGGGATTTGCTCAAAGGTTTGCACATTCATGAAATGGTAATCAGAGCCATCGTTGTATAGGTACTGGTAAGTTCTTATTTCAATGTTGACCTCTTCCAGCTTGGTGCCAGAGGGGAATGTGTGCTCAAGAACGCGACGATCATTGAGATTTCGAAGTTTGGTCCGAACAAAGGCCGCGCCTTTGCCGGGCTTTACGTGGAGAAATTCCAAGATTTGGTAGGGCGCATGATTGAAGTGAATGCACATGCCATTTTTGATGTCTGATGTTGAAGCCATTGCTGTTGTGTTAGTTGTTCGGTTTATGGGTATTGGAACCTGGTAAAGTTACATTCTCTCCCGCTGGATTGATTGCACGCTGGCAATGCTTTACTTCCTCTGGGTGGTGATTGGAAGCAATGAGGGCGATGCGATGGGTGTGCCGAGGTGTGGCAGCAAGGTTATTGAACAGTTGTTCATTGTACCAAACCATTCCGGCAGCATCTAAATGACTGCAGGGCTCATCCAACAAAAGCACATCAGCTTCTGTCCAAATAGCTAATGCCAGCTTGACCCGCTGCTTCATGCCACTGGAAAGTTGCTTGATTCGTTTGTGTTGAGCAGAGGAAGGCAAGTCCAAGTTTTTGAAGCTAAGGAAGTGTCGCATTGGCCTTAATTTTTCATGAAAATCCAAGGCTTCTTGCACCGTGAGCATGTCAAGTAGGTCGACTTCTGGGCCGGTATGGCTGATGACAGGGTCAACGCCGTTGAGCAGAAAGCTGCCGGTGCTAGCCTGGATATTGCCTGCAAGGAGTTGAATCAGCGTGCTTTTTCCAGACCCATTGCTGCCAAGTATGGCCACGCGATCCCCTGGTGAGAATGACATAACAAGTGGTGGAATCACTTGTTGGCTGCCAAAAGTCTTACTTAAGTTAGATAGCTGAAGGGCCATGACTCAGGATTTGAGCAAAATGCCACGTTCAGATTTTGCGATAAAATCCAGGATAGCCTGGCTGTCTGGGTCTTTGTTGTCTTTCAGGGCCTCCTTTGCCTGAGTGACATTGCGTCCAGATTGGTACAGCAATCGGTAGGTTGATTGAATGCGCTCAATGCGTTCATGGCTGAAACCTCTCCGCTTCAGACCAATGGAGTTGACCCCGTCAAATGCAAGCGGGGTTCTGGCTACTGTGATGAATGGTGGGATGTCCTGTCTAACCATGGATCCGCCGCCAACCATGACATGCTTGCCAATATGGACAAACTGATGCACGGCTGAAAGGCCACCTAAGATGCTCCAATCACCAATGACTACATGCCCTGCAAGGGACACGGAGTTGACAAGAATGACGTGCTCTCCAATGATGCAATCATGGGCAACATGTGCATAGGCCATGATTAAGCTATGGTCACCAATTTCCGTTTTGCCATAGGCTTTGGTTCCTCGATTGAGGGTGGCGTATTCTCGAATGACTACATGATTGCCAATGAGTAGCTGGCTGTCCTCACCTTCAAATTTAAGATCCTGGGGAATGCCGCCAACCACTGCGCCATGGAATACCTGGCAACAGTCGCCCATGCGGGTGCCATTGAGAACAGTGGCATGGCTAGCTATCCATGAACCTTGACCAATGTGGACATCTTTTTCAATGACAGCAAAGGCATCGATGGTAACATCGCTGGCTAATTGCGCATCAGGATGCACAGAAGCAAGGGGGGATATTTGGAGCATAGGCTTACTTATCCTTGGTGATCATGGCGGTGAATATGCCTTCGCAAGCTATTTTGTTGCCAACGTAGGCCTTGCCATGCATGACCACAATGCCTCGGCGAACGGGGCCTTCAAATACCAAATGGAAGATAAGGGTGTCGCCAGGAGTCACCTTGTTCCTAAATTTCACCTTGTCCATTTTCAAAAAATAGGTGAGGTAGTTCTCTGGGTCAGGCACGGTGGACAAGGCAAGAATGCCGCCAACTTGTGCCATGGCTTCAAGTTGCAGAACGCCAGGCATCACTGGGGATCCTGGGAAGTGACCTTGAAAAAATTGCTCATTTATTGTCACGGCCTTGATGCCGACAATCTCCAAAGCGCTTTGCTTGATGATTTTGTCAATCAACAAGAATGGCGGGCGATGGGGAATGATATTCTGAATGGCAGTGACATCCATCAGTGGTTCTTCCGTGATGTCGTAGATAGGTATGTTCTTGAAAGCTTTCACTATATCCATGATCTTGAGTGCAAGTTTGGTGTTGATGTGGTGACCGGGTCTAAAAGTACGGATATCCGCGCTAACTGGTTGTCCGACAAGCGCTAGATCGCCTATCATGTCTAATAGTTTATGGGCAGAAGGCTCATTGTCCATGCGCAATGGGGTTAATGGGTGTGCGCCAAGGGCTTCTGAATGTTCGCAGGTGACATGGAACAAGTCATTGAGCTGGCTCCATGAGCTCGCATTGAGCGACTTGTCAATGATGACGACACCGGCATCTTTGTTAGCACCTTGGAGTAATCCGCGCTCTGCCAATTTGATCAATTGGCTTGACATGGTGAATGTTCTGGCCTGACCGATGCTTGATATAAAGCTTGCGTCAGATGACCATTTCCATTGGGCATGCAAAGGGCCAACACAGGCTAGGTTGTCACTGAGAGTGCATTGCACCGTGGGTTGCCGGCTTGGGACGGCCTCTGCCCATGCGCCAGTTGTTTCATCTTCTACCCGGATAGCATGGGGCAGTTTCAGCATAGGCATGTCGCCCATAGCTTGAAGGCCTGCATCCTCAATGGCTTCAATCCAGGGCTTTGCACTGCCATCCAAAATGGGCACTTCTGATGCATCCATGGCGACATGAGCATCCAAGATGCCAGATGTTATCAAGGCTGCGAGCAAATGCTCTGTCGTGTCAATGGTGAAGGTGCCGTTTGAGAGTCTTGTTCGACGATCTGTGGCAACCACATCTTTGGCGCTGGGAGAAAAGTCCGGCTGCCCCTCAAGGTCTAAGCGCTGAAAAACATACCCAGAACCCACCTCTCCTGGGGATATTGTCAGCTTGCATGGCTGTCCGCTATGGATGCCATGACCGCTGAGTGTCAAAGGTTTTTGGAGTTGGTTTTGGGTCACTTTGCTTGCCGAGTTTTTGAGGCTGCGAAGTTCCGTCTAAATTCTTCAACAGGCAATGCGGGATAGCCCATGACAGATTGCCCGTCACCAATCGATTTGGTCACGCCAGAACCCCCGCCAATACTGACATTATTGCCAATACTGATGTGGCCTACAATCCCTGACTGGCCACCAATTCTAACCCCGTCACCAATTCTGGCTGAGCCAGCGATGGCTACTTGTGCTGCAATGATGCATTGCTCTCCAAGGATGACGTTGTGACCAATCTGGCAGAGGTTGTCAATTTTTGTTCCTTCCCCAATAACAGTTTGTCCAACGACGGCTCGGTCAATGCAAGTGTTTGCGCCGATTTCTACATGACGGCCAATGTGCACCCCGCCAATGTGAGGGATCTTGTGCCAGAGCTGTTTGGCGCTTGGATCTGGCGCAAAACCAAAGCCGTCTGCACCGATGCTTGCATTGGCATGAAGGATGCTGTTTGAGCCAATATGGCAATGAGGGTAGACAACGACGCCTGGATGAATCACTACATGGTCCTCAATGGTTACGCCTTGGCCAATGCTGGCATTGGGCGCGATGATTGCGCTTGGATGGACATGGGCTTCTGGATGGATCCCAGACAGCCATGGACTGAAATCCTTTGCAACCAGCTCAAGGCATTGAGCCCACGCCACATAGGCGTTTGGCACATGCAAGACCAGCCCAGGAAAGCCCTTGCCTTTGCCGTGATCAGTGATCAAGACAGAAGCCTTGGAGTTCTTCACCAGCCGTTGGTACTTTTCCTGCGCCAAAAACGTCACTGAGCCAGGTCGTCCATGACCGATCCCACAGGCTGCATTGATGATGAGCCCCTCCTGATTTTCAGGGCATGGAATACCCAGGCAATTGGTCAGTTGAGTCAAACTGATTTCGGAAAATGTACTGATATTCAGTCCTTCCATGGAATATTTTTTGGCCAACAAATGAAGGGTCGGATGATTGTATGGGTATAAACGCTGATCGGAAGGATTTCTGATGCCTTGGTTAAAGGAATCACCTCACCATCGCGTTTAAGAATCTTTATCTCCTGTGAGTCAGACCTATAGGTGGCATTGCTGGCGACACCCTCCAGCATGAATTGCGCTGTGAGATCCATGGGAATGCCATGAGCCTTGTGGATACTTGTTGCCAAATAGCTCCGTTGCTGTTCACTGACATCCTGCTCAAGGAAGCGTAATTGGAACAGCTGACGGTTGATGAGTCGGGTGCAGAGTTGGCTCAATACTGGGTCGTCGAAATGCATCCACTGCTTCATGGCCCCCGTGATGTCTGCGTCATCTAACAGGGTGAAGGCCTCCAGAACCTCAGGGTTGTCCATGAAGTCTTGCTTGTTGGGTCGGTGGGCCAGAAAGAAGGCCAAGGATTTGCCAGCAAAGAGTTCCGTGCCACTTTGAGCCAGTTCATTGGCCCGTTTGAGCACTTGGGCTAGCATGTACTCCGCAGAGAGGACAGTCTTGTGCATGTAGACTTGCCAGTACATTAGGCTGCGGCTGACAAGGAATTTCTCAATGGATGTGATGCCCTTTTGCTCCATCACCAATTCATTGTTTGCCACATTGAGCATGGCAAGTAACCGCTCTGAGTTGATAACCCCTTCCACAACACCCGTGTAGAAGGCGTCCCGTTTGAGGTAGTCCAGCCGGTCCATGTCTAGCTGCGAGGAGATCAGCTGATGGAGAAAACGTTTGGGGTGCTTGTCTCGAAAGATGTCAATGGCCATGTCAAGCTTGCCACCAAAGTCCTTGTTGAGTTTAGCCATCAGCATGGTTGATATGCTTTCATGGGACACATTGTCAACCAAACTGTTCTCTAGGGCATGGGAAAAGGGCCCATGGCCGATGTCATGCAACAGGATGGCCACAAAAACGGCTTCTGCTTCTGTACCAGAAATGGCATGACCCTTGCTTTGTAACACATGGATAGCACGTTGCATCAGATGCATCGAACCCAAGGCGTGATGGAATCTGGTGTGATTAGCACCAGCGTAAACCAAGCTGCTTAGCCCTAATTGGCTGATGCGACGAAGGCGCTGAAAAGTTGGATGTTCAATAAGATCAAAGACCAATGCAGATGGTATGGCAATGAAACCATAGATTGGGTCGTTGAATAGTTTGAACTTGTTGGTCTGGGTAATCATGGCCAATAATTGAATGACAAAGGTAAGCAAAGCCAATATGGAGCAAGGAAAGATTCTTTGGGTAGATGATGAAATAGCAAGCTTTAAGCCACATGTGATGGTCTTGGAGGGAAAGGGTTACCATGTAACCACGGCTTCGAGCGGCGCAGAGGCCATTGAACTCATGGATGGCCAACCCTTTGATTGCGTCTTGCTCGATGAGCACATGCCTGGCCAAACAGGCTTGGATTGCTTGCCAATCATGCACCGCAAGGCACCCAATGTCCCCATTATCATGATCACCAAAAGTGAGGAAGATGGTGTGATGGAGGACGCCATTGGAGAGGCCATTGCAGATTACCTGCTTAAGCCCGTCCAGCCAAGGCAAGTCCTGGCGTCATTGACGCGTGTATTAGGTAGGAAGCGCTTGATTGAGGGGCGCAGTGTGGAAACCTACCGCGCATCCTTCGCAGCATTGACGGAGAAAATTGACACAGCTGACTCATGGGATGAATGGCAGGCCATTTACCAAGAATGGATCGATTGGGAACGCCGACTTGAGGGCAGTGATGCGGAGTCCATGCGACCCATGCTTACCTACCAAAAGGAGGAAGCCAACCGATTATTCATTCGATTCTATGCAAAGAATTACCCTCAGTGGATCACCAGTCAGGATGCCCCTTGTGACTTCAGCCACCAGATTTTAGATCGCTATGTGTCACCTCTGCTTCACGAAGGACGGAAGGTGGTGCTGCTGGTCATTGACAATTTGCGCTTGGACCATTGGCATGACATCCAACCATTTTTTACCGATTCTTTCCGGGTGAAAGAGCAAATGGTGGTGTCTAGCATGCTGCCAACTGCCACTCAGTATGCACGCAATGCCATGTTTGCAGGCATGTTGCCGGCTGACATTGCTAAGCGATACCCAGACAAATGGGTGAAGGATGTATTGGATACAAAGCCTGGCCGCAATGCGCATGAGGCCCTGTTTTTTCAAGATTGGGCAAGTCGTAAAGGACTGAGCAAACCAGCCTATGGCAAGTTGAGTAATGCACAAGCAGAAAAGCAATGGGTGGACCAGTGGCATCAGGTCAAGGGTAAATCCTTGGTTGGTTTGGTGGTCAATTTTGTGGATCGCATCTCCCATGCAAAGACAGACCAGAGCATTGTCAAAGATTTGGCCACCGATGACCGGGGATTCAAAGCCTTGACCTATGGTTGGTGGAAAAACTCACCACTGCGGCACTGGGTCAATGCACTGGCTGATGAGGGTTATGAACTCATTGTCACCACCGATCATGGCACGTTGTCTGTTGAGAAGGCCATCCAAGTGAAGGGCCCTAAGGAAATCAGTGCAAACATGCGTTACAAGGTGGGACGTGGTTTGCAATTCAAGGACAAGGAGGTTCCCTTGGCAGTGAAACCGGAAAGCATAGGCCTTCCCAGTGTCGCTTTAGGCGATCAAATCATTTTTGCTGGAGGTACAGATTTCTTTGTTTACCCCAATCAATTCCATCGCTATGCAGGTCAATTTGCTGGTTCTTATCAACATGGTGGCATGTCCATGGAGGAATTGATGATACCCTTGGCGCATTTGGTCCCTAAGGGTTAACTCAAATCGGTAAACCACAACTTCTGGACTAATTTCGTTCCATGAGCCAAGTCCTTGATGTCAGTTTGATTGATGACCCCCACGAATGGGTAGGGTGGGCATTGCGTCTGTCTGATTCATTGCATGGTCTGGTTGCCATCGAAGGTGAAATGGGAGCGGGAAAGACAACGGCTATCACCCATTGGTTGAAAGCTATGGGTTCCTTGGACCGGGGTTCCAGCCCAACTTATGCCTTGTGTCATGATTATGTGGTGCCAAGCATTGGCATTGTTCACCACTTTGACTTTTATCGGTTGGACAACGAATCTGAAGCTGAAAATCTGGGTTTGTCTGATTATTTTGCATCAGGACAGCCCTGTTGGATGGAATGGTCGGAGAAAATCCCGACCTTGATGCCTGAAAACGTGGTCACTGTGTCCATTGTCGTCCTAGAGGATGGCGCGAGACAGGTGACCCTTAGCCAATCATGAGCATGCAAGTAGACCCCACATACGCAACCCAAGAAGAGCGATTGTTGACCAAACAGTCTTACCATTCCATGAAAATTGGCGTTCCCTTGGAGACGTCATTGGCTGAAAATCGAGTAGCCATCACCCCGGAAGGTGTTCACATGCTTGTGTCACAGGGTCATGAATTGATTGTGGAACGGGGAGCAGGCATGGCAGCGAGGTACAGCGATCATGCCTATTCAGAGGCTGGCGCACAGATTGCAGATGACCGGCAAACGGTCTTTCAATGCCCTATGTTGCTCAAGGTTGAGCCCCCATCAAAAGATGAGTTGAGCCTAATGCCAGGTAAGCAAATTCTTTTCTCTGTGCTGCAGCCAAACATGCTCACCAAGGCCTACTTACAAGCCATGGTAGACAAGCAGATGACAGCTATTTCCTATGGCGGCATCAAGGATGAACAGGGCAGAGCCCCATTCATCCGGAGCATGGCTGAAATTGCAGGCAATCAGGCCATCACTGTGGCCATGGAGTACCTCTCAACCTGGTCTGATGGCAAGGGCTATGTCATGGGAGGTATCACAGGCGTGCCACCAACAGACGTGGTCATCATTGGTGCGGGTACAGTGGGAACCGTTGCCGCTAAATTGGCAACAGCCATGGGGGCATCGGTCAAGGTGTTTGATGCATCGTTGTCACGAATTAAGGCCTTGACCGATCAAGTCGGGCATGGAATTTACACCTGCACTTTGCAGCCACAAATCCTCGCAAAAGCTCTTGAGCGCTGTGATGTAGCCATTGCATCCCTACGACCTATTCAGGGAAGAACCCCGGTTGTTGTGTCTGAGGACATGGTCATGCAAATGAAACCCCGATCCCTCATCGTGGATATCAGTATCGATCACGGTGGGTGCTTTGAAACCTCAGAAGTGACCACCTGGGATGCGCCCGTGTATACCCGCCACCAAGTGGTGCACTTTTGTGTGCCAAACATCACCTCTCGGGTAGCCCGGACCGCTTCCTTTGCCTTGAACAACTTGACTTCACCGCTCTGCCATGAGATTGCTAACATGGGGGGCTTGGGTCAAGCACTTCGGCTCAGTGACAACCTTCGACCTTCAGTCTATGCCTTTCATGGAACCCTTACAGACCAGGACATGGCAGACCGATTTAACCTCCCTTCAACACCCTTGAGTCTCCTGGTATGACAACATTTTTTGAACGATTCACCCGCTACGCTGTTGGCTTGGTGCTTGGAATCGCTATCTCGTACTTTTTCTTTGGAGATAGAGATATTCAGTGCACCTATTTCCCCAATCAACGGGTATTGGCTGACCTGCATCGCAAATCTTGGCATGCAGAAGGTGAAGCCTTGTCAACTTGGCAAGTAAACTACCAGGGTGATAGCAATCTGTTGGGCGCTTTTTTGTTGCGTGGCGATGTGGATTTTTCTAAATCGCTCACCAGCACAAGGCATGACGTGGCTTACCCCAGGTACCGCATTGAGCTCACATGGCAGGATGAACCCATGGATGCCTTGTTTGAGGTCAGGGGTGACTCTGTGGTCATGTTAGAGCTAGGACTTGTCGATTGATCGACGCCGTAATTCTTGTTGAATCAACTGCAGCTCACGGCCTGTTTGGCCCTTGATGCTGGTGTTTTCTTCTGCCCGTCGAAAAAGGTAGGGCATCACTTTTTTCACGGGACCAAAAGGCAGGTACTTGACCACTGGGTGATGGGCCGCGGCCAAATTGAAGCTGAGGTGGTCACTCATGCCATAGAGCTGAGCAAACCAAACAGGTGCCTGGCCAGGTTTCCACCCACGATCTTCCAAGCTTTGCACGCCCATTGCGTTGCTTGATTCATTGTGTGAGGCAATCACCAAGGCGGCCTTTCCCGGTTCCATTGCGGTGCCAATTGCATCAAGCATGACTTGTGTGCAGTCATTGAACTCTTTGTCAGATCCAGCTTTGTCTGGCTGAATAGGGGAAGGGTATCCCATGGATTTGGCTCGTTTCCGTTCCTTTTCCATGTAGGCACCCCGCACCAACTTCACCCCGTAATGGATACCGTCCTGGGTTGCTTGCTCAAGGGCTTGTTTGAGGTACTCCACGCGGCCCATTCGGTAGCATTGTATGGTGTTCATAATGATGACCTTGTTTTGGTTGTGAGCCTTCATAGCTTCATGCACCAATTGATCAATGGCATCCTGAATCCAGGACTCTTCTGCATCGACCATCAAGGGGACATCCAGATCTTCAGCCAGTTGTGTGATGCGATTCACGCGTTCCTTGACTGCTTGCCATTGCTGGGTTTCCTTTGCATTGAGGGCCTCTTGTGAGCTGATCTTGCACAGCAAATCAGCGCTGGCTAAGCCTGTCATTTTAAACACAGACAAGGGCACACCTTCTTCCACGGCAGCCAATTGAATGGTCTCCATGATGGTGTTTGCTGATGCTTCAAAAGCCGTTTCGCTTTCTTGACCCTCCACGGAATAATCTAGAATGGCGCCGATACCTTGTTGCCACAAGACCCTTGCCGCGGGGATGGAGCTGGTCACAGATTCCCCGCCACAGAACTGTTTGAAAACAGTGGATTTGATCAGCCCATTAACGGGTAGGTGAAGCCAGAAAGCGAAGCGGGTGAGTTGTTGGCTCAATGCCACCAATTTTGGGCTGGCCATTAATCGGAACAAAAGGGCGCTTTGCCGGAGGTCATTGCTTCGTTTGGAGGCGAAGGCTATCTGGGTGTTTTGAAAATCCAAGGCCATGCTGAAAAATACTTGGTTCAAATATACTGCGCTGCCCTTCCAAAAAGTGGCAACTTTGTGCCATGCAATGGGACAATTTCTTCTTCGGGCCTGTCAGGTTGGGCGAGCATGTCTTGGCTGATTTTCAGCAATGGCTGGATCAATTGGATGAACCCTTTTCAACGGTGCATGTCTTGGTTGACAGCAACACATTGACGCATTGCTTGCCAGAGCTGATGTCACAAGTTCCTGCGCTGGCTCAATGTGAGGTGTTGGAGGTTGATCCTGGTGAGGAAACGAAAAGCATGGCCATCGTTGAGCAATGCTGGATGTCTCTGTTAGAAACGGGGGCAGACAGACAGTCTTTGTTGATTTCCCTGGGTGGCGGTGTGGTCACGGATTTGGGTGGCATGTTAGCTTCTACCTTCATGCGTGGCATCGCCCATGTAAGCATTCCTACCAGCTTGTTAGGCATGGTGGACGCAGGCATTGGTGGCAAGCATGGTGTCAATGTCTTTGGCGTGAAAAATTTAGCAGGCTGCTTTCTTGAATCGGTCTATGTGGCCATTTGGCCTGGGTTTCTAAGCACCTTACCTGATGAGCAATTCAGGGCGGGCTTTGCTGAGGTGGTCAAACATGCCATCCTGTCCGGTGGAGAACTTTGGGAGGCTGTGCAAGGCCTAACGCATTTGCGCGACAGTGGATCAATGATCGACATGGCGGCTCAGGTTAAGATCCAAGCGGTCACGGCTGACCCATTTGAAAACAGCGATTCCCGCAAAGCTTTGAACCTTGGTCATGGCTTGGCACATGCCATAGAAACGGTTTCTCAGGGCCAGGTTTCACACGGTGATGCTGTGGCATCAGGCCTATGGATGGAGGTTGCTATGGCTGAAAATCTTGCATTGATTGATCCCGATGATGTGGCGGCCATTCATGCAGTGCTTGATCGACACTGGCCACGCTGCACCTTCACGGAGGGGTTGTGGGAGGCGCTGCAGTCTGATAAAAAACGATCAAAATCCAAGGTGATGCTTTCCCTTTCAGTTGGCATTGGTAAAGGCATTGCTATGACAGAGGTTCAAGCAACGGATGTTCACTCAGTCATAGCACATCATGTGGCATCCTAAGTTACCGTGGTCAAAGAGCTTAGCTAACAGAATCATGGTCAAACGCGCTGTGATGGCCATGCCATTGCCTGCGCCTGATGAGACCTGGTCGGAGGACATACAAGCCATGCACCAGGTCTTGACAGCTACAGAGGTGGCTCAAGCTGGGGAGGCTGGTACCGCATTCAGGTTTGGTATGGCATATTGGGCCTCCATGCCAGGTAAGCACATCTTATTGACTGGTAGTCAGCGCCTGTTGCAGCGTCCCATTGATCCCTTAGTCAGTGCATTGAAGCAAATGGGTGCTAGTCTGCATCGTGTTGATCATGGCTGGCAAATTGCAGGCCAACCGCTGTCCGGTGGGCGCATTGACATGGCCATGAATGTGTCATCACAATTTGCCTCGGCTTTGCTCTTGATTGAGCCGCGGATGGCTGAGCCCTTGATTTTACCTGACATGAGCGACATGGTGAGCTTGCCTTACGTACAGATGTCGCAATGGGTGAATCCTGAAACTTGGCCGCCAGAACCCGATTGGAGTTCAGCCATTGTTTTTGCTTTAGCAGCAGTGATTGAGGGCAAGACATTGCGCTTGAACCTGAATGCAGACAGCCTGCAAGGGGATGCTGCATGGATTGATTGGGGACTGATGCTTGGTTTCCGCGTGACCCATGAAGCAAACAGCTTGGTGATACACCCTGGCAAGCCACAGATGCTGTGGGACTTGGATTTGCGCGAGCAACCAGATCTTGCACAGCCTTTGGTGATGGCCTCGGTGGCATTGGGCGTTGAGGCGCACTTCTCAGGCTTGTCAACCTTGATGGGCAAGGAAATTGACCGCATGAGGGCCTTGAAGGATGCTTTAAAGCAGCTCAATGTGATGGCTGATGTGGGAATTGATACCATTGCCTTGGATGCCAGGGAGTGGCAGCCGTCTTATCAGAGCTTGTCGGTGGATGCGTCGGGCGACCATCGCATGGCCTTTGCATGGGCCTTGATGTCCTTGGTTCAACCCCTTCAAATCACGGGCGAGTCATCAGTGAGTAAGAGCTTTCCTGATTTTTGGTCTGAATGGAAGGCCTTGTTCAAGTCCACATGAATAACTAGCCGTCCAGACCATCCGCTGGGCCTGAATCGACCCATTATTTTGCCTTTGACCAAGCCTTGAAATGTCCGACCTTGCATACCCTATGCGATCAGCCCTGTTACCTGTCATTGCCTTGCTCACCCTGATGAATCTGCCTGATTTGTCAGGTCAGGCCATCACATTTGGACTTCGAGCAGAATCCTTGCCAACCTCTGTCAGTGGTCAAGGGTTGCAAGTGACGGACATGGCCCTGGATGACATGGGTCGCGTGTGGATGAGCACTGCCAGTCAGGGTATTTATCGCCATGATGGCCAACAAATGACCCGGATGGATTGGGCAGATCAAACGGTTCCA
>ENA-UZWW01006727-UZWW01006727.1-metagenome-genome-assembly--contig:-Day-5--50m-contig-6727_pt1 | contig 22337 bp, 21 predicted proteins | sample MGYA00260348_ERZ794908 | MGnify/ENA metagenome assembly ERZ794908
TCCATCATTTCAGGTCGCATTTCAGGAACATCTAATCTGTTTGAAATTGTCCGGATCTTATTTTGATCATAATCACCCTTTCCTGCGCACCAAACAACACCAATTACTTTTCTGGGGCCTAATGGAACTTCTACATAAGAACCCAAATTTACACCTTCTTTAGGGGCTTTGTAGTCAAGAAATCTATCAATAGGCTGAGTTGTTAATACTGATACTAACTCACCATCAGAGAAATTTTGAGATGAGGTATGTTTAATTTGATCACTCAATCTCTTGTTTCCTCAAATGTTAATATTTGTTTATATATTAATGAGGTTACGTTATAATAAACAAGCCCGATACATGAAATAAAATTCAGAATTTATAGACAAAATGAGAAATATACATGGATGACACAACTCAAATTAGTGATTTTCGAAAACGTATTCTACAAGATCCAGAAGCATTGTTAAACGATAGAGAAGTTATGCGTGCATTAATTTCTGCAAGTTCAAGTAATGCTCCAACAAATGTAATAGATTTAAAAAGTGTGGTATTAAAGCGCTTAGAAGGTCGTGTTGAGGAGATTGAAGGGCAAAATAGCAATATCATATCTGCAGCATATAAAAATATTTCAACAACAACTAAAGTACACTCTGCTATCTTAGATGCTCTAGAGCCTAAAACTTTTACTGAATTTTTACATTTTTTAAAAACAGATTGGGCTAGTTCTTTGAACATTGATGTAGCCAGATTATGTTTAGAAGCGCCATCCATTAACCAAGACGATATACCTCAACTCGAGATAGAATTTGGACCCAGTGTAGTTTTTCTTCAAGAAGGTGAAATTAATCACTATATTTCCTTGGGGCAAGATAGTGATCCACGTCCCGTTACATTGCGCCAAATAAGGAAAGGTGCTTCAAATATTTATAACGATATTGCACCTAAGCTTAGGTCTGAAGCTCTAATGAAACTAGATTTGGGTCAAGGAAATTCACCAGGATTGCTTTTATTAGGTTCAATTAATTCAGACCAGTTCTTACCAAACATGGGAACAGATTTATTTGTATTTTATGGATCAATTTTTGAAAAGATTATGCAACGATGGTTTTTTAATGGGCAATCTTAATGGCGGAATAGATTTAATGGAAAATTGGCTGTCTAGCCTCTCTGCAGTTGGTGGAAGGGCTGAAAAAACTATTGATGCATATCGTCATGATGTATCACACTTTATTCATTTTCTTTCTCAGCATAATGGAGAAATGCCATCAAAAGCTATTTTATCAAAAGTTAGCGTTAAAGACATGCGATCATGGATATCACATGCAAGGAGGTCCGGATTNNTCACCTCGCTCTCTTGCAAGGGCATTATCAGCAATTAAAAGTTTTTATCGTTGGATGGGTCAAACATATGGTGTTTCAACAACAGCTGTACTTTCTACTCGAACACCAAAATTTGAGAAACCACTTCCACGTCCAGTAAAAAAATCAGATGCAAAAGATCTTATTAAACAGATAGACCTGCAATCTGAGCATGAATGGATAAATGCGCGAAACGTTGCAGTTATAACATTATTATATGGATGTGGATTACGTATATCCGAAGCTCTGTCTATTACATTTGATAAAACACCACTTCCTGAAGTTTTGAAAATCATAGGTAAGGGTAACAAAGAAAGGATCGTACCAATCTTACCAGTAGCCAAAGCTGCAGTTAAAAATTATTTAAAATGCTGCCCCTATTCTTTTTTACCAAATGACCGGTTATTCAAAGGCGCAAGGGGTGGCCCATTAAATCAACGCTTAATCAGGAAAGTAATGGAACAAACCAGAATGCAGTTAGGCTTGCCATCAACTGCAACGCCACATTCTATGCGCCATTCATTTGCAACCCACCTCTTGGAAGCAGGTGGAGATTTAAGGGTGATACAAGAGTTACTTGGCCATGCATCTCTCTCTTCCACTCAAGCATATACTGCAGTTGATCAAACTCGGTTAATGGATGTTTATAAAAAAGCACACCCTAAAGCATGATAAATCTAGTAGTTGAGTTTTTCTTAAACTCCTATATTAAGCCCCAATGACATCACATGTAAAAGCTCTTTTAGTTCATTATTTGACCGCTACAGGCGCAGTTTTTGCAATGCTAGCAATGCTTGCTGCAGTTGGAAGCAACTGGGATATGATGTTTTTATGGTTAGTTATAGCATTTTTTGTAGACGGCATAGATGGACCATTGGCAAGACATTATAATGTCAAAGATAATGCATCAGAGTATGATGGCGTCTTGTTAGATTTAATAATTGATTACTTAACATATGTATTTATACCAGCATATGCACTCTTTCAGTCTGGCTTATTAGATGGATGGACTGGCTGGGTTACTATAATAATAATCACATTTACTTCCGCATTATATTTTGCTGACACAAGAATGAAAACAAAGGATAATTCCTTTTCTGGTTTTCCTGGATGTTGGAATATGTTTGCAGTCGTTGTTTTTGCAACTCATCCAAATTTCTATATTATTTTAGCTTTAGTAATAATACTCGCTGCTTCAATGTTTACACCCCTGAAATTCATTCACCCTGTCAGAACACAAAGGTGGCGATCAATAAGTTTACCAATTGCTATAATTTGGACTGCACTTGCTGGTGTATCTGCCTGGACAAACTTTAATGCAGGACCGCTTATTACAACTGCACTAGCAATAACTTCAGTTTACTTATTAACGGTTGGGATTGTACAACAGTTTCTTCCAGCTAAAGACGAGTAATAATAATACCAAATACAATTATTAAAGAAGCAATAATTTTACTCTTACCCATACTTTCTTTAAAAAATAAAACGCCTATCAAAACTGCAAATAATACCGACGTTTCACGCAATGCAGCTACTAATGCTATTGGAGCAATTGTCATTGCCCAGACCGCTATCCAATAGGCTAAAACTGATGCCGAACCTGCAATTAATCCCAGAATCCAAACTGATATTTTTTTTGGTATAATACTCAAACCTCTTTTAGAAAAAGCATAAAACATAAATACAACTGCATCTAAGAAAAACAACCAACCAATATAACTTGTAACATCACCAGATGCTCTTGCNNCCAAGGCCATCGGTAATAGAATAGCCTGCAGTTCCAATTGCCGAACACAATGCAAATGGTAACAACGCAACTGTTTCTTTATTACTAAATACACCAATACCAAGGATAAAAATCCCTATTCCGATTGCAATAATTGAAAAAATATCCTGATTGGAAATGGCATCTATTATAAAAATAGAACTCAAAACTAAAACTAGTAATGGTGCAGTTCCGCGCGCAATTGGATAAACACGGCTGAGATCACCTTGTTCATATGCACTAGTTAAGAATAATTTATACCATAAGTGAAACCCTACTGAAGCAATCAACCATGGCCATGCTTCGGCATTAGGTAATGGAAATAATATAAGTAAAATAAACCCAATTATACCATGAGCTAATGACAGCAATACCATACCTTGAAGTTTGTCATCACCAAATTTGATTATAGCGTTCCATGATGCGTGTAGTATTGCAGCAAATAATACAGCAATAAAAACGCTTAGGGACATATCTTTAACCTAACGCATCACTACAACGTTGGCAGCAACCATCATGTTTTTGTTTACCAACTTGTGAGTTAATCTTCCAACAGCGCATACACTTTTCACCATCAGCTTTCTTAAAAATTACTTCAATATCGGGCACATCATCAAGCCTAAAGCCTTGAGCCGATGGTTTACCATCAATCAATTTGATATCTGATGTAATACAAATATCTGCGAAATCTACTGTCTCTGATAGGCTCTTTAAATCAACATTTGAGTTGAAATACACTTCTGGCGCAGCTTCAAGAGAAGAGCCAATATTCTTTGCTGTTCGCTCTACTTCAATTGCTCCTGTCACAACACGTCTAACATTTCGGATAGCTTCCCATTTTGAAGCTACTTTTCCATTCAACCAATCAGACGATGTCTCAGGTATATCAACAAGATGTATTGAAGATTCATTTTCATGATTACGTTGCAACCAGACATCTTCCATAGTGAAACAAAGCATTGGCGCTAACCAAGTTGTTAATCGGTGAAATAATATATCAAGAACTGTTCTTGCGGCTTTACGCTTTATACCATTTACATCATCACAATAAAGAACATCTTTCCTTATATCAAAATAGAAACTTGACAGGTCGACTGTTGCAAACTGGAAGACCTGGCTGAAAACACCTTGAAAATCATACGCAGCATAGCCATCTCTAACAACAGCATCTAATTCAGCCAGACGATGTAAAACCCATTGCTCAAGCTCAGGCATCTCAGAGTAATCAATTTTTTCAGATTCATTAAAATCATTAAGATTTCCAAGAATAAACCTCATTGTATTGCGAAGTCTTCTATAACTATCAGCAACATTTTTTAATATTTCTGGACCAATACGTAAGTCTGCAGTGTAGTCAGCTTGAGCAACCCATAAACGTAGAATATCCGCACCATATTGTTTGATCACTTGTTCTGGAGCAATTGTGTTACCTACAGATTTTGACATTTTCATGCCTTTTTCATCAAGTGTAAAACCATGCGTTAGCACACCTTTATAAGGTGCACGCCCATTTGTTCCACAAGATTGCAGCAAAGAAGAATGAAACCAACCTCTATGTTGATCCGTACCTTCTAAGTATAAATCTGCGATACCATCATCCGCTCCATCATCTCGATCTCGCATTACAAAAGCATGTGTTGAGCCACTATCGAACCAAACATCCAAAACATCAAAAACTTGATCCCATTCTTCAGCATTGTATTCTGCACCTAAAAATCGCTCTTTTGCTCCGTCTTCAAACCAACAATCAGCACTTTCGTTTTCAAATGCAGCTACAATGCGGGCATTAACTTTAGCATCTTTCAAGATAAAACTTGGATCAGTAGGTAAAGCATCTCTTTTGGTGAAACAGGTTAAAGGAACTCCCCAGGCACGTTGTCGAGACATTACCCAATCAGGTCGAGCTTCAATCATTGAAAACAATCGGTTCCTACCAGATTGAGGTGTCCATTTTACATTATCAATTTCTGTAAGCGCACGCTGACGTATAGTCTTTCCATGCTCATCATTTCCACCAATTTCTTTGTCTATAGAAGTAAACCATTGGGGTGTATTTCTAAATATAATTGGAGCTTTGGAGCGCCATGAATGTGGATAACTATGTTCAACTCGACCCCTTGCTATTATCCCACCAGCCTCAACTAATTTGGCAATAACAGCATTATTTGCTTTTCCTTCTTTTCCTTTTCTATCAAATACTTCTAATCCTGCAAAAAAAGGGACATGATCTAAAAACTGCGATGCTTCTCCAATGTTATGTGTCATTCGATCTAACCAATTTCGTTTGACAAAACATTCATAATCATCGGCACCATGACTTGGCGCCGTATGAACAAAACCCGTTCCAGCTTCATCTGTAACATGTTCACCATCAATCATAGGGACATCATATGACCAATATTCATCCATCTCTGAAAGTGGGTGTGAACAGATAGCATTGTCTAAATCAGATGCTAATACATCTGAAATACGATTAAATTTAACAACTCGAGATTTTGTTAATGTATCTTCTGCCAAAATATCAGCAAAGATATATTGCTGCCCCGGTGCAGTCCAACTTTCTTCTTCAGTCTCTAGAACTTCATATAATCCATAAGAAATTTTTGGGTTAAAAGCTACGGCCTTGTTTGAAGGTATTGTCCATGGAGTTGTCGTCCATATGACCACTCGGGCATTTTTTATTTTTTCCGGTGCAGATTTAAAATTAAACGGCACCCAAATAGTATGAGATTTATGATTATGGTATTCTATTTCAGCTTCAGCCAAAGCAGTCTTTTCAACCGGGGACCACATAACCGGTTTTGAGCCTTGGTATAGAGATCCGTTCATTGCAAATTTCATGAATTCATCTGCAATTACTGCTTCTGCATGGAAATTCATCGTTAAGTATGGGTTATCCCATTTACCCGTAATCCCTAATCTTTTGAACTCCTCTCTTTGAATATCAACCCAACCCTCTGCGAATTTCCTACATTCCTGACGCAATTCAACTACAGGAACATCATCTTTATTTTTACCTTTTTTTCGGTATTGCTCTTCAATTTTCCATTCAATTGGTAAGCCATGGCAATCCCATCCAGGTATATATCGTGCATCTTTTCCCATCATCTGCTGCGATCTTACAACCATGTCTTTTAAAATTTTATTTAAAGCATGACCAATATGAAGATGACCGTTTGCATAAGGTGGTCCATCATGAAGTACAAATGACTCACGTCCTTTTTTCTCTCTTAATTTCTCATAGATACCTATTTTAGCCCAACGTTCTAACCAGATAGGTTCACGACCTGGCAGACCTGCCCTCATAGGGAAATCGGTTACCGGTAAGTTTATTGTATCTTTGTAATCAGGCGTTTCAGCACACATATCATGTTCCAGTCATGGAAAATTTAAAGTTGGGGTTTGTTCGGCGCGAATACTCAAACGACTTCTCCCGGCAGATCTTTGTTTCAGATCACCGGGCCAATAATTCGAATAATTATTTTAAATATTAGCTCCATAAAACGGTTTATAATGTGCAAGCAAGAAAAGGTCTAGCATAACATCATTTAGTTTCTTTAAATAATTAAAGTGCACAATTTAAGATCCTACAATTAGATAAAAGAATAAAACTTGGCAAAAAGTAATTTACGGGGTATCGAGAATTTATGCCTCGATATGCACTAAAAGTTGAATACGATGGNNAAACCATATCACGGTTGGCAACGTCAGCGTGATGTACCATCTGTGCAGCAAACTATTGAAATAGCAATTTCAAAAATTGCACCCGAAAAACCTGAAATACAAGGTGCAGGCCGGACAGATGCAGGAGTTCATGCAACAGGCCAAATCGCACATGTTGATCTAAATAAACCTTGGGACAGTTTTCGCTTATCTGAAGCAATAAATTATCATTTAAGACCTGAACCTATTTCGATTACTAAATGTTCGATTGTTGCAGATGATTTTCATGCAAGATTTTCCGCAAAAAAACGCCGGTATGTATTTAGGCTACTAAGTAGACGTGCACCTGCAATTGTAGATGTGGGTTGGGTTTGGCAAATCCAACATGATTTAGATCTAGAACTAATGCAGGAAGGCGCAAAGTATCTTGTAGGGAAGCATGATTTTACAACATTTCGTTCCTCTATTTGCCAAGCTCAAAGTCCTATAAAGTCATTGAAAGAAATTAGTATAAAAGAAATTAGTTTAGAGCACGGTAAAGAATTCGAGTTTACGATCATAGCTCGGAGTTTTTTGCACAATCAAGTCAGAAGCTTTATTGGTACTTTAGAGCGTGTTGGGGCAGGTTCTTGGGATCCAGAGAGAGTACATGAAGCACTAATTGCAAAAGATAGATCACAATGTGGCCCAGTCTGCCCGCCCCATGGATTATATTTAGCTGAAGTTTCATATGATAATGAAATATTTTCTTAATTGCTTGATTGATTAAATTTATGATTGTTCAACTGTAGAGCATAAGAATTTATCAATATTTATCTGAGTTCATGTTTGCAGTTTATGCATAGCGGAATTGCAAACCTGTTTGTTGTTTTTCAAGAAAAATACCCATAATTGATAAAAAAGAAATAAACATAAAAGGAAATGTTAAAATGGCATTTGCATCAAGTACAACAAATTTAAATCAATTATTTCCATCATCAGAAAGCATTTCAATTGTTTGGGAAAATCTAAATAAATCGTTACAAAAAAAGAAAAAACAGCGCCAAACGATCAAAGAATTGAACCAATTAACTGATAAAGATTTAGCCGATATTGGACTTTGCCGTGGTGATATTAATGCAGTTGCAAAAGGTAGTGTAGATCACCTTATTAAACGCGGTGTAAATATTGACCAAGAATATTTTAACTTAAATAATATATAATACTACAAGATGTAGATGATATGGGAGCAGGAATATAAAAATTTTTGCTCTATTTCTATCAATTTCCTCTAGCCTACTACCATTCTTAAGTTCAAATCATATTTATTTGATGAATTAATGTTTGAAGTCAGCAAATCAATTACTTCTGCAGTGACAAATGAAGCAATAACACTTGGTCGCTTATCATGATTTCTTCCACTTCCAATAGGACACGTGAGATTTTCAATAGAAGTATTATCATAGTTTGATTCATACCACCTTTTAAATTTAGTTTTTTTTGTTTTTGAACCAATCATGCCAACATAATTAGCATCATTACGTTCTAGTGCAGCTGCAGTTAGAATAAAATCAAGCGCATGATCATGGGAAAGTATTATATATGCACTTCCTGCTGGAGATGATTTAATGTCAATCTCAGGAATAGCACTCAATCTTTTTTCAACATCAGCATCACATTTTGCAAGCTCATAAGACCTACTATCAATCAAAATACACTTTACAGGTAAATGTTGAAGCTGAAGTGCTAATGCACGTCCAACATGTCCTGAGCCCATGACATAAACATGAGGTAGTGTTTTATAATTCTCATTAAAAGAATTTAATGTTAAAGATTTAGTTTTTTTAGACATTATAACTAATGAAACTTCTACATTACCACCACAACATTGACCAATTTTGGGACCGAGCGGAATTTTTAAAATATCTTTTTTTATATTTTCGGTTAACATTTTTCTAGAATGATCAATAACCATATACTCTAATTGCCCACCCCCTATGGTGCCAAATGAGCCTAAATCACTTATGAACATTTCTGTATCTTCATTGCGTGGAGAAGAGCCAATAGTTTTTACAATTGAAGCTTGAACAATAAACTCATTGTCATTTAAAAAATTAAATAATTCTTTAAAATATTTTGTCATTTATTTGCCTGCTCCTGTATATTTTTTATAGCTAATAAAACCCTTTCCGGTGTAGCAGGAGTATCCAGCCTTGGGCATGTTTGATAATCATTCATACTTGATATTGCCATTGATAAGGCTTCCAAAACTGAAATTCCTAACATAAATGGTGGCTCCCCAACAGCTTTTGATCTTTTGATAGTAAGCTCTCTATTTTCTGACCAATCTGCCAATTCAACATTAAACTCGCGAGGCATATCTGAAGCAAGTGGGATTTTATAGGTCGAAGGTGCATGTGTTTTCAATTTACCATCTTGATCCCACCACAATTCTTCAGAGGTTAACCATCCCATACCTTGAATAAAAGCGCCCTCAATTTGCCCCTTATCTAAAATGGGATTTAGTGAACGGCCGACATCATGCAAAATATCAGTTTTTTCTATTCGATATTCTCCTGTTAAAGTGTCAATTAGAACTTCAGAACATGCTGCACCATATGCATAATAATAAAATGGATTACCTTTTCCAGCAGCCCTATCCCAATAAATATTAGGGGTTTTATAAAAGCCTGTAGCAGATAATTGAGTGCGCTCCATATAAGCCATCCTAATAAATTCATTAAATGGAACAATTTCATCTCCAACATAAACCATATTAGATAGAAATTTAATTTCAGTTTCTTGCACGCCCCAATGAGCTACTGCAAATTTTATTAATCTATTTTTGATTTGATCAGCTGCATCTAATGCAGCCATTCCATTCAAATCAGTACCCGAGGAAGCCGCGGTTGCAGAGGTATTTGGAACTTTTTCAGTTGTAGTTTTTGTAATTTTAATTCTTTCAAAATCTACTTGAAATGCATCTGCCACTATTTGTGCAATTTTAGTATTTAAACCTTGGCCCATTTCTGTTCCACCGTGGTTTAAATGAATTGAACCATCATTGTATATGTGAATTAATGCACCAGCTTGATTATACCATGTTGCAGTAAAAGAAATTCCGAACTTCACTGGTGTAAGTGCAATACCTTTTTTTATCACTCTAGAAGTTTTATTGAAATTTTTTATTGCCGTTCTTCGTGAACGATAATTTGATTTTTTTTCCAGTTCATCAATAAGCTTTGGTAATATGTTATCTTTTATTTTCTGATGGTAGGGAGTTATATTTCTATCAGTGTCACCATAAAGATTTAATTTACGAATATCTAATGGGTCTTTTCTTGTAGCAAATGATATTTCTTCAATTATTCTTTCAGCTGCAAGAACACCTTGGGGTCCTCCAAATCCTCTAAATGCAGTATTGGATACTGTATTTGTTTTCATTGGGCGACTTTTTAATCTTACATTTGGGTAATAGTATGCATTATCAGCATGAAATAGCGCTCGATCAGTTACCGGTCCGGATAAATCAGAAGAGTATCCGCATCGAGCAGAAAAAATACTGTCAACTGTATCAATAAGACCATCATCGTTAAAGGTCACATCATAATCAATAATAAAATCATGTCGCTTTCCAGTTGATGTCATATCCTGATCTCGATCAGGTCGAAGTTTGACTGCACAATTCCATTTTTTTGCAGCAATTGCAGCAACTACACAAAATAAGTTCATTTGGCTTTCTTTACCACCAAAACCACCACCCATCCTTCGAACATTTACTGTGACAGCATTGTTAGGAATACCCATAACATGAGCAACCATGTGCTGCGCCTCACTCGGATGTTGCGTAGAGCAATGAATGACTAACTCATCATCCTCTCCAGGTATTGCAAATGCAATATGACCTTCAAGATACATATGATCCTGACCACCAATAGTAATTTTGTTTTTTATTCGCTTCATATTATTAGAAACAGCGTTACTTATATTTCCCCTCTCTAATTTTAATGGTGCTGTCACATGTGGATAATCAGCACCTTGAGCGCTAGAAATATTCAATGCATGGGGGAGTATTTCATATTCAATATTAGCTAGTTTAGCTGCATGGCGCGCAATATTTCGCGTTTGAGCTATTACAGCAAATAATGGCTGACCATGAAATTGCACCTTATCAATTGGGAAAACGGGCTCATCGTTTTGTCCTGTGGGACTTATATCGTTTACACCTGGTATATCTGAAGCAGTTATTGTCCCGATGACACCTGGCAACTCTTCTACCTCGGATAAATCAATACTTTTTATATTAGCATGGGCCACCTCTGAAACTCCAAGGTAGGCATGAAGAGTTCCAACAGGTTCTGTAATGTCATCAGTATATTTAGCCTGACCAGTAACATGTTTTGTAGCACTATCATGAATACGATTTGAATGAACTCCACCAGATATTTTATTTATATTATCCATAGATATTCCCTCAAACGTTTGAATGTATCTGAATTGGTTCAAGTGTATCCAAGTCATGTTCAAGGAAGAACCTATGCAAAAGGTTACGCGCAACGGTTATGCGGTATTCTTTTGTTGCGCGCCAATCTGAAAGAGGCGAAAAATCTTCATCAAGCATTTTTGATGCTTCATAAATCGTTTTATTACACCATGTTTTTCCCTTTAAAGAGTTCTCAGTCATTAAAGCTCTTTTGGGTGTCGCAGCCATACCACCAAATGCAATTCGACAATCTTTTATTTTCCCACTTTCGACACTCATACTAATTCCAACTGCAAGTGTAGATATATCATCTTCACTACGCTTTGATATTTTATAGGCAGAGTTTAGTTGATCTTTGTTTGGTAAAGGCACTTTGATACTCAAAATAAACTCAGATTTTTTAAGATCTTGTTTGCCATATTCAATAAAAAATTTTTCTATAGGCAATACTCGTGTTTGATTGCCTTTGCGCAATATAATTTCTGAATTCAAAGCGATTAGTACAGGCGGTGTATCACCAATTGGTGATCCATTTGCAATATTTCCACCTATAGTTCCCATATTTCTTACTTGCCATCCAGCTATTCTATCCCAATAATTTTCTAAAAATGGGAAGAATTTTGAAAGATAATCTTGAATTTCGGTATAAGTAACTCCAGCACCAAAAGTTAACATATCATCATTCACTTCTATTTTCTTGAGGTCTGTTAAATGCCCAATAAACAAAACTGGTGATATCGGCTTTAAAAATTTTGTAACCCACAACCCAACATCAGTTGCACCTGCCACAATTGTTGAATTTGGTCGATCTTCTAGTATTTGAGCTAAATCATCAATATTAGCAGGTAAAATTGCTTTATTATTGTCATTACCAATTTCTACTCTTGCGTCATCTTGTAATCTAGAAAGTTTATTTATTATGTTTTCACGCTCTGTATTTAATTGATCGAATGTGGGGTTACCGTATTTATTTACAGATAATGCAGCATTAATGATTGGTTCATAACCTGTGCATCGACATAAATTACCTTGAACTGAAATTTCTACATCACGTTTTGATGGATTTGGGTTTTCCATCCATAATGAATATAGTGACATTACAAAACCAGGTGTGCAGAATCCACATTGACTTGCGTGGCATTCAACCATTGCTTTTTGAACAGGGTGCAAATCGGCATTAGACCCAGACAAATATTCAATTGTTACAACATGACATCCATCCAACGATGCTAAAAATCTTATGCAGGCATTAACAATTTCATATTTCAACCCGCCGTTGACCAATCTTCCAACTAAAACTGTACAGGCACCACAATCACCTTCAGCACAACCCTCTTTGGTTCCTATCAACTGTTGGTCTATGCGAAGAAACTCCAAGAGAGTTTGTTCAGCTTTAAATGCATTCAATGTAATATCACGCTCATTCAATATAAATTTTATTTCATCGCGAATTTTCATTTACATTCCTTCGTATAGGCTCATGCTATATTATATATTATGTTTATATCCTAGCTGACTACTACTTAAAAGCGTTGCATTATTTAAATACTTTCAACAATGTGTTGAAAATGATTATACATGAAATATAATCAAATATAGCACATAGGAATAGTAATGGCATACGTTGACAGTTTAAGGGTGTTCGCTAGAATTATTGAACTGGGCAGTATCACTTCAGGGGGTCGTGATTTGCGAATGACGCCAGCTGTTGCAAGTAAAAGAATTAAAGAATTAGAGAAACACCTTGGCGTTAGGCTTTTCAATAGAACGACAAGATCACTAACTCCAACTGGTGTTGGTAGAGTGTTTTACAAAGAAGCAAAAAAAGTTTTGGCATCAATAGATAATGCTGAAAATGCAATCTCACAATTTTCAGACACACCACGAGGTGTAATACGAATTACTACTCCCTTGGGTTTTGGGCGTCGAGTTATTGCACCATTGGTTCCTAGTTTTGTTGATAGATTTCCAGGGACTGAAATTAGAATGCGGCTATCTGATCGTAAAGTTGATATTTTAGCAGAAGAGTTAGACATGGCATTTTTCATAGGCACGCCTCCAGACTCAAACCTTAAGCTTAGAAAGATTGCAGATTGCAAAAGAATATTATGCGCCTCTCCTAAATATCTTTCAAGAATGGGCACTCCATCCTCTCCCGATGATATCATTGATGGCTTACATAATTGTTTATTATTACGTTATCCTAGATCTCCCGAATATTTTTGGACTGTAAAAACAAATAATGGTTCCCAAAAGTTAAATGTCTCAGGCAAATATGATGCTGATGACAACGATGTTTTGACAAAATGGGCATTATTAGGGCATGGAATAATTAATAAACCACGTTTTGAAATTGAGGATTATATAAAAAACGGCAAGTTAATTGAAGTTTTACCCAGCACTCCACCAATCGCGTCGATCATTGGCTGTCTCTATCCACATAAGAAATTACAAGATCCCAAGATGATATATTTTATGGATTATATAATAAAAAACTGCAGTGCTTTAATTAAGTCATAGGAATAATATTTTATTTTAATCCTAGGGCTTTTTTCCTCTTTTCAGTCCAACTCATTATAGTTTGGTCAAAAGTTAAAGCCATAAGTGAAACACACAAACCAAGAACAAAGTTTTTTCCCAGATCAGTACCAGCCAATGTTCTCTGCAATTCTTGGCCTAGGTCTTGTGTGCCAATAAATGCTGCAATTATAACCATAAAGAATGCAAACATTATTGCTTGATTAAAGCCAACTGCCATAGTCGGTAGCGCAAGTGGCAATTGCACATTTACTAGCTTTTGGAAGCGTGTAGCACCTGCCATATCTGCAGCTTCTGTCATTTCTGGCGGAACACCTCGAAGACCTTCTACGGTATATCTGACTAATGGAACTAGCGTAAAAATTAGTATAGAAAAAACAACGGCCACATCATTAATGCCAAATAACATAATTGCAGGTAACAAATAGATAAAGCTTGGAAAGGTTTGAGCAGTATCACAAAATAGTAGTATTCGCTTGGACCATTTTTCACTTCTCGCTGCCCAGATAGCCATCGGCAATCCAATTATCATTGCTAATGCAACAGCAGATATCACTGTGTATAATGTAATCACAGACCGATCCCACCATCCAGTTGATGCAACAAAAGAAAAGAATAAAAATGCATATATAGCAGGTTTTTTTCCACCTAGCCAAAATGAAAAACTCGTAATCATTAAGATAAATGCACTCGTTGGGATCCATAATAGAAAATCACGAAATGGTATTAAAACCTTAGTTATTAAAAACCATCGCAACCACCCCGTAACGGCTTGCACACCGTCTATATCTAAAAATCCTTTTATAAGTTTATCAATTTCTTTACCTTTTGAAAAATGTTGCTTACGTCCAATTTGATCAGCAAATTGTACTTCCATACTAAACAACAAGAAGCCAAAAAATGCTACGGCTGCAGCTAATAAAAAGAAATGCCGCTCCCACCATGGAGCTTCGCGCTCAAAATGTACCGGCTGTTTAACAACCCAAGCTTTTGAAAGGCGATCTAACATAACAGCTACAAGCACAATAGTAACCCCAATTTCAAAAGAACGTCCCAATTTGAAAGAATTCATCATTGCTAAAAGTTTTGCACCTAAACCAGGCATACCAATAAATGCCGTCAAAACAACCATTGCTAGGCATAACATTATAACTTGATTCAATCCGACTAGAAGCTCTGTCCTTGCTGCTGGTATGTAAACTTTACTAAGCATTTGCCAACGTGAGCACCCAGCCATCTTTCCAGCCTCTACTATTTCAGGACTTACTTTTTTCAAACCAAGTGTTGTCATTAGTATCATGGGGGGTATGGCATAAATAATTGTAGCCATGGCACCTGCTGTTGGACCCACTTTGAAAAATATTACAGCAGGAAGAAGGTATGTAAAAAACGGCAATGTTTGCAAAACTGAAAGTAACGGTCTCAGAAATTTATCAAATTTCGAAAATTTCCACGCCAAAGTACCGAGTAATAAGCCGACAACAAATGCCACAGGTGCTGCAACAACCAAAACAGACAGTGTCTCCATTGCTAATTTCCATTGGCCAATAAGTGCTGTCCATATAAATGTCCCACCGCCTAAAAGAGCTAATCTCCAGCCACCAAGATAGTATCCAATTACTGCTGCCGTTGCAGCTACTGAAGACCATGGTAATGGCCCTAATTTATATCCATTTAATATTAGTGAATAAATACTCACTATACCCAGAATAATAAACGGTGAAATAAAACTATATCTCAAAAAAGCAAAGGTACAGCCAACCGTCGATAGACCAAGAAATAACCACATACTCATTAATTGAGCTTCTTCAGTCATAAAAAACGTAAAAGTGATTGCAGTTACAGAAATTAATGCTGCTGTGACTAAAGCTACTTTGCGTCCGTCAAGAAAATAAACCAGTGCCGTAGCTGGAAATAATAATGAAACCCAATCAATAGGGTTAAAGAAATGAACCCTGGCTCCATAAAATAAATGAGCCATTACTTTGAGTTGGAATTCTAACCTTTGTGAAAAAAACCGTGTTATTGATGTCATCCAATCTCGATTATTATTAAATTTTTCATCCAAGGTTTCAGCATATTGGGGTATTATATCTTCAGGAACTCGATTTAAAAATTCAGGTAGAACCCCAATTATTTTTGCTAGAATAAAAAATATACTTAATCCCAAAAGGCTCAATAGAACTGATTTATTGTTAAATACTTTATCATTAGCAAAAATTAGGTTCTGCATTATTTATCTCCTAACAAGACATCCAGTGCTTTTTGCCTGTTCATTGAACCAATAATTTTTCCATTTCCATCTTCAATGGGAAAGTCTTTGCGTGAATCATTAACAATTGTTCTTGCTAATTCTTGAATTGTTGAATTTGCAGATAAAGCTTCGCCTGAAATGGATTTTTTAACTCCTTGCGTCATTAAAGTTTTAGCTCGCACAACACGAGCTGTATCTATTTCCTGTGTAAACTTAGCAACATACTCGGTTGCGGGGTTTAAAACAATTTTATCTGGTGTATCGCACTGTTCAATTGCACCATCTTTCATGATAGCAATTCTATCTGCAAGCCTGAGAGCTTCATCAAAATCATGTGTCACAAATATGATGGTTTTGCCAAGCATATCTTGTAAACGAAGAAATTCATCCTGCATTTCTCTACGTATCAATGGATCCAAAGCCGAGAATGGTTCGTCAAGAAACCATATGTCAGGCTCTATAGCCAATGATCTTGCAATGCCTACTCGCTGCTGTTGACCGCCAGAAAGTTCACGTGGAAAATAATCTTCACGCCCTTCAAGGCCAACTAATTTTATAACCTCTAATGCACGGTCTCTTCTATCATGTTTGCTCTGCCCACGCATTTCCAAAGGAAACGCTACATTTTCTAAAACTGACCTATGTGGCAAAAGTCCAAAACTTTGAAAAACCATACCCATTTTGTTTCTTCGTAATTCTATGAGCTCTTTTTCTTCAAGCGACATAATATCCTGGTCATCAATGGCTATTGTGCCGCCAGTAATGTCATGAAGTCGTGACATACATCTCAAAAGTGTTGATTTTCCTGAGCCAGACAATCCCATGATAACGAGCATCTCACCTTTATACACTTCTACAGAAACATCTTTAACTCCTGCAATGTATCCATCCGATTGTATATCTTCATAACTTTTATTTTTTGAGAGGCTTTTGTAATATTTTTCTGGTGCAAATCCAAAAAGTTTCCAAACATTCTTACAAGATATAACCGGCTTTGAATTTGTCATGTTTAATTACTCACTTTAAATAAAACCCTGCCCAAATCTCTGGGCAGGGTTAGGTTTTTATCTAACCAATCTACTATTAGTTAGTCCATGCTTTCCAAACAGACTCATTGTTTGCTAACCACTCAGCCGCAGCTTCTTCTGGCTCCATCTCATCGATATCAACAAATTTAGCCATTTCAGCAATTTGTGGATTTGTGAATGAAATCTTTTCAAGCGTAGCATACGCAGCTGGCCACTTGTCTTTCATACCATCCCAAGCAGCTTTCTTTAAGTAACCTTTTGCAGGGTTACCACAGTCATACAGCGCATTAGGGTTAGGTCCAACTGATGGATCTTTGTCACAACCATCTACCCATTCTGGGAATTCAACAAATTCGCCAGGCCATACTGCTTCAGCAAAATTTGGTGTCCAGTTAAACACAACTACAGGACGTTTATCTTTTTCAGCAGCACCAATTTCCGCCCAGAGCGCAGCAGCAGAACCTGCATTAACAACAACAAAGTCCATACCTAGCGCATCAACACGCTCTTTACCATGCTTCAGCCAGTCAACTGGGCCATCTAAATAACGACCTTTATCACCTGTTTCAGCTGTTTTAAATTGATCAGCACACGCATTTAAAGCTTCCCATGATGGCAGTCCCGGGCATGCTTCCTTTGTCCACATTGGATACCACCAGTCTTCACGAGTAACTGCGTTGTGATCACCAACATCATGTAATCCGCCTTTTTCTAAAGCCGCACGAAATGATGCTCCAAACGCACCTTCCCAAACTTCTAATTCAAGCGCAACATCACCCATACGAACTGATTCATATACTGCTTGGCTGTCTGTCGTTACAAATTCTACTGCATTTCCCATTGATTCGAAAATCTGACCAACCGCATGGCTCATTACAATTTGTGATGACCAGTTATGAATTGGTATTACAATAGGATCACTACTGTCTCCAGCTGTAGCAGTTAATGGCATAGCCATCATTGCTGAAGCAGCTAATGTTAAAGTTAACTTTTTCATTTATTCCTCCGAGTTATAAGGCGGTAGTAACCGCACATTTCAGATAGCTTATTGCTATTCATTCATTTCCTAGAAATCTTATTGGGGGTATTTCTTAGAAATCATAGTGTGGTTATAGTGACATATTTTTCCTATCAATCAAGTTTTTTTATTGATAGGGGCGATTTTTTTTTAATTTCTACACAATTTTGGAAATTTTTATCTTGTTTTGATACAAATCTGAGCTAAATGGCAGAAATTTTTCCAGAGAAGTTTCTTTTTTTTAATAAAAGGAATAAATCTATATATTTTTCAGAACTATTATGTTTAAATTTAACTAACTTGTTAAAAAGTTAGATTTTTGATTATATAATCATTCAGGGAGCACTTTGACATTAATAAAGAAACTAAAATTGTGAAACTAGATCAAAACCCACATCGAATCAGAGAACCGCGAGAAAAGGTACTTGAACTTGCAATCGGTAGAGAGGTTAAATCTCACCGCCGACAAAGGTCAATGACTGTTGCTGACCTAGCAGCTTCAACTGGTTTATCTATTGGTATGTTATCAAAAATTGAAAATGGTAATACATCAGCTTCTTTAAACACCCTTCAGACACTTGCTGATGCATTGATGATACCTATTACATCCTTGTTTCGTGGTTATGAAAGCTCTCGAACAGCTGAACACACCAAATCAGGTAAAGGCGTTGAACTTGAACGTGCAGGCACCCGTGCAGGCCATCAGTATAACTTGTTAGGCCATATTGGAGGAAATTCAAGTGGCGTTATTGTTGAGCCATACCTAATTTCCCTCACAAGTGAGTCAGATACATTTGAAACATTTCAGCATGATGGAATTGAGACTATTTATATGCTTGAGGGAGAAATTGATTATCGGCATGGGGATAACATTTACTCACTTGAACCCGGCGATACGCTATTTTTTGATGCTGATGCGCCCCATGGTCCTGGAAAGTTAACGAAACTCCCTGCAAAATATTTATCGATTATATCTTACCCACAAGTTACTTAGCCTCTTGTGGGTTCTGTCTCAAGATCTGGCCAGATACCATTTGATGTAGGTTTTCCATCGTCATATTGAGACAAATAATCTAACATCATAGGCCGATTATCTATGAAGCCTTTATAAGTTGCCAATTCTTCTGGAAGATCACGAATTACTCTATGCAATCTACGCCCCCATTTAGGAACAGTCATTAGGTCATCAAATGATGCCAGGTAGCATCTAATTGGAAAAACCAATGCATTTGAGCGAGGAAGCCGGAAAAAAGTTTGTAACTCCACCCGTAAATGCTGTTTTTCACCTAAATTTGTAGGATTCAATGTCCCTTTTTGCACACCCCATTTATGATAGTTTTCTGGGCTAGTATCTAATAACGGATTCACAGTCATTGTCCAATTAAGGCGTCTTGCTGGAGCACCTTGTTGAATATTAAGTAAAAATTTTAATGCACGTGTAAAAATTCCCATTTCATGCGCTTTTGGCACAGGTGCATGCCATTCGAAAAAATTCATTCCGATATCAAAATCTAACGACCAATCTGCCTGGGTTGTGACCATGCCGGCATCCATCCAAAGGTTATTCTCCCGTTGATCCAAAACCGCAAAATCACCTTGAGTTTGCCGTGTAATATATTCCATTGGGCCATATGGAAGTGTTGCATCATCTAAGAATGTAAAACTTTCATCAATTTGCATTGGTTTATTAATCCAGCGCCAATTGTTACCATCACGATGTAATTCAAATAGATCTGGATAATCTTCAGATTTCGATACCATTATCAATTCAAGAAGATCCCATCCGGCAAGTGTCATGTGAGGCAATGATTGGCACCTTAATGGGTCTTCATTAAGTACTTCTGCACGATCACGCATTTCACTAAGATAATGCTCATCAACATCAAATCGTTTCTCATAAATTGATCCTTCTGGACCACCTTTATGTTGTTCCATGTTTACTGAATACATGTAACTATCTTCATGAAAAGGGAATGGAAATCTTTTTATTGCCCATTCTGAATTCTTGAATGTGTAATCATTTCTGAATGTTTCATCTTTAAACTGAATTGTCATGAGCTTTACCTATCTAATATAAGGGTTTTACCATTAAATCGTGATACACACGGCATAATTTTTTTTCCGGATAACTTAACTTCATCATCTAACCAGTGGTCTCTGTGAATAAATTCGCCATCAGCTTCAACAACAGATGTTTCACATTGACCGCATGCACCTCCTCTACATAGATATGGTGCATCGACGCCTTCTCTTTCTATCGCTTCAAGCAAACTTTCATTTTCCCCTACATTTACAACTTTATCTGAGGCAGAGAGTTTAACCTGAAACGGTTTTCCTGGCTGGGGTGCTAAAAATTCTTCGTAGTGTATAGACTCACTTGGCCAGCCGAGATTAGATGCTTCACCAACAACCCAATCAATCATGCCTTTTGGTCCACATATGTAAAGATGGGTTCCTAAAGGCTGTCCGTCTAGAAGGTTTATAATGTCTATGAAATTTTTCTCATCGTCATAATAAACATTTACATCATTTGGATGCATAGACATTAAGTCATCAACATAAGTTCCTAGGCTTTGGTTACGAACACTATAATGTAGCTCCCAATTACCATGGCTTCGGTCCAACTGCTTGATTTGCGCTAGAAATGGCGTAATTCCAATACCACCAGCAATCATTAAATGTTTTTTTGCCCTTAAATCTAACGAAAATAGATTTACTGGGTGGCTTAAAACCACATCATCGCCAATTTTGATTTTATTATGTAAGAAAAGAGAGCCCCCTCTCCCCTCATCGTCTCGACGAACGGAAATAGAATATCTATCTTGATCCATTGGATCAGACATCAGTGAATATGGATTTCGGCGTATTAAATCACCATCTTGGAGCTCAATAACAGTATGTGCACCACCAGAAAAAGTTGGGAATAATCCACCATCGGTTCTCTTAAATTCAAATCTTGTAACCAAATCATTTAATTTTACGATGTTTGTTACTTTTACATTTATTTTTTCTGCCCCACTCATTTATAAAGCTCCACTGATTCTGGTACGTTTCCTGGATCTTCCGCATCTATGCATACTCCTTGAAAAGCAGCTAATCGGCGTGAATAGTGATCGCGAACAAATAGGTTTAATCCACAATGTGAGCAAACAAATGGGTCAAGAATTACATCCTCTGTTATGCCTTTACAGTGCACACACTGCATTCTTCTGCTTAAAGATCCTCTATGTTCAGTTTGAATTGAAGTGTAAGGTATTCCAGCTGCTTCAGCATCTCGAAGTGCTTGACCAATTAATCCTTCAGTTCCAGTTAAACATACCTGTAAACCCATATGAGCTTGTTCAAATGTTTGCAAAATACGTGATTGTGCAGCTGAGTATGATGGTCCTACGTAAAGTTGATTAATATTCAAAGCATCCAACTTTTTAAGATACTGATCCCCAGTATCTTTTGGTATGTAAACAACATGTGATTTAGTCATTAAACCTGGGTCGTTAGAAGCTAATTCAATTATAGCTTCTGCGCCTTCTGCATCTGAAATGAAAAAATACGATTTACCCAATCTATTTTGGAGTTTACCATAAGTTGGGCGACTTTTTATGGACTCTGGAAATACAAAGGTCGACATGTAATTTATTTACCCCTCTCTTATCTAGCAGATCCTATAGTCCCTGCTTTTCTATAACAATTTATGCTCATTAATATATCTTAGTAAATAACAAGAACTATATTCTTTTGGTTGATAAATTTTTATCAAATATTATCTGTTAGGTGCGGATTTATCCGCACCTAATTAATTATTAACCTTTTGCTTCACGAATAGATTTATCTTTATCATAGAAAGGCATTTCTTGAGCTGTACAAGCAATTTCAGTTCCATCGTTATTACGAACAGTCAAAGATGTTCCAGGTACAGCTGCTGCAACAGGCATACGCGCAATTCCAACATTATGCTTGTTTACATTGGAATACATACCAAAAGTTACATCCCCAACTTTTTTACCATCTTGGTGTAATTCAGCACCTTCATCAGCCGGTGTAGTTCCGTCCAGTAAAACGCCATAAATTTTAAATCTTTCTTTACCAGCTGCTGCGTAATGATTTTCAGCTCCAATGAAGCCAGTTTTGCCAGGAGATACAACAAACTCTAAACCTAGCTCCCAAAGCGTGTCACCACAAACTTCATCTTCAAATGGGTAAGTTTCTGAATTATCACCAGGATAGAACAGAAGATAACTTTCAGTTCTTAAAAGATCTAATGTTGA
>ENA-UZWW01003317-UZWW01003317.1-metagenome-genome-assembly--contig:-Day-5--50m-contig-3317_pt1 | contig 21589 bp, 16 predicted proteins | sample MGYA00260348_ERZ794908 | MGnify/ENA metagenome assembly ERZ794908
GCCTTATGATACGCTAGACCTGCCTGCGCGCCTATTGTTGGATCTCCCAAAGCATCGAATGCCAATTTTAAAAATTTGGCTTCTTTTTGCGTGCTATTAGTCCCTCGATCAGGTTGTAGATCAGTTTTTGACAACCCAATCTCTGCAAGGCACTTCTCCGCCAGTGGGCTATTATGCTGTTGAATGAAGTTAAAAAGGTATTTCAGCCGAAAATGGTTAGTTTGCATGCGAAAATTCCTTGTGGGGAAGAAAACAAAAGTTGAGTTATCATCGCAGAAAAACATCGAGTACACAAAATTTTCTGGACTGAAAGAAAAAACAGTTAGAAATCATATACACACACGTAATCAAGAAAATTACATGGCGGGACGCACGCCGCTTCGTGTGTTTTCTCGCCATAATCATTAGCACAAAGGGTAAAATCTGTTTGAGTACCTGCGAAGGATTAATGCGAGACGTAAAAAATCCCACAGAAAATCCATTCAGCAAGAAACGATGTTCGGGCTACCGATGAAGCTGGATAATTGCCGACCAATTCTAATGTATTTTGTTAACGTCAAAAAAGTTGATTTCCAAACTTCTTTCATGTGACGGTTTTGTGAAGATTTTGAGGAACTAACAGCATTATTGAAACCATTGGTCAAATCTGACGAGATACAAATCATGGCCACCATAATGCATTTCGTTTTGCTTCATACTCAGGAGTGTGTGATTAGCATCCGGATATCTGCCTTTTACCCCTGAAAAAAGCTTGTTAAAAACTGAGCGACTTTTTCCAAGTTTTCAATAAACTTGTGATCCTTGTTGTAACTCATTCAAAGCACGCGCCACATCTTTTGCGTGCGCACGACTCGCCCTCATGCGCAAAATTAACCATACTACAAATATGGCCCACACTCCGAGTGACAACCACGCAACCTGTAGCACAATGGCAGCCAAAGCCATCAGACCTGCGCCAATACCGTATTGCACCGACAAGCGCTGCTGCGTGGCCAAGTCGGATGCTGCTCCGTCCCTATAGCTGAGGATCAAGGCTGCTGTTTCGGGGCTCACTTTTGGCGCGCTCATCTAATCATCATCAACCCTTGTCGGGCCATGCCCGCAGCGGCGGCAAATGATATCGGATCATCTGCGATGCCAGCGCCGAGAGTCACAATGTCCTCTCCAATGGTCACCACGACTAAGGCGCCAGCGGTGACAATCAGGCCTGCCCCTGCAAGTGTTCGGCTATTTTCGCTTAACCAGTCCGCCACTTGGTCCCCTATTGGGATGGGCTGTGGCTGGACCTTGGGTTTGTCCGGGATCACTTTTACTTCGATTTCAAGGCCGACACTGCCCTTGTAGATGATGCCATTGTTCGTGAACTTTACAGGTTTGGGTGACAGCGTCAGCTTGGGGCTTAGCGTGCGGCCAAAACTTATTTTGCTGGTCCAAGTGGTACCGGTCACATTGCTAGCGATTGAAATCGATCCTTCGCTTAAACCTTTAATCTTAAATGATGTTTTAAACGGTTTGGCGCCGTTATCAATCTCGGTTTCATAGGTCCGCGGGTTGAATGAGACCGAGACTGCCCCAGGTTTTTGCGCCTTAAGAACCCCTTTGAGCGTTGTTGTGACAATGATTGTCATGCCGGGTTTTTTGATTGTCGTGACCTGAGGTTTGCCTTTTAAATCTATTTTGAGGATGGGGGTTGCGACTGGACGTGCTTTTTTTGCAGCGGGTTTTGGGGTGGGCTTGGGTTTTTGAATGATAACGGGTTGTACGCATTTATCCGGCACCACCTCGATCACTGGTAAGCTTAGAGGCACGCCCGCGAGGATAAAATTGCCCTTGCTGGAAACAGCAGCCTTGTTGGCTTTTTCGATTTCGGTCCAATAAAGGCCCGAACCGTAAGTGCGCTCTGCAATTGCCCATAGGGTATCACCGGATTTGACTTGGTAGGACATCCCGCCGCGCTTAACCAAGGGGTAGGACACAGTGACCGTTACGCTGGCTTTCCAACTTGGTCCGTCCATCTTGCAGGTTAATTTCATGGCGACTCTCAGCCCCGCATATTGCTTGGCAATCCGCTGCTTTTCCTTAGCCAGAACTGCGTCAAAAATTGCAACGACAGGCCGTGGTGCTGTGCGGGTGCTTGAATTGGTAGCTGCGTCCGCCTTTTTCTGGGTGTCCCTGCTCTGCAGTGCCTTGTTAACACTTTTTTGAATCTCAACTACGAACTTCTGTTCTTCTTTGCTCATCTGAGATGCGAGGGGGTTGGCTGCCATATCTTCTCACCTTTGGATGCTTGCACCGTGGACCGCCTTGAAGAATATATGTCAAAAGCTTTCAAAACTCAAATTCATGAAGTATATTTAAGAAAAGGCGTCAGTTTAGACGCCAATTTTCCAAATACTAGAATGTGTACGAAGGTAGGCTTTGTTGGCTGTGTTTCTTATCGTAGGCTGGTTATCACGCCCGGCAGGCGCAACAAGCATGCTCGAGAAGAAGCATGATGTTTTGCAATCATTTCGGCAGGGAGAATGGTCGCATTTTTAGCGTAACCGTAAGCAACATTAGATGAAGTAATGGGAGAAAAAAATGCTCGACACCACGATTTCAGATCAAACCCAATTAATTTTAAACGAATTTGGCGATGCGCTTGAAAAAGGCGATATTGCGCGGGCCTGTGACATGTTTGAGGATGATTGCTACTGGCGCGATCTAGTCAGTTTTACGTGGAACATCAAAACCGTTGAGGGAAAAGACCAGGTCGCAAAGATGCTGTCGCACCAACTGTCAACGATTAAACCAAGTTCTTGGAAAATAGCGGATGGAGAGGTTGCGGATGAAGATGGTGGTGTTACGACAGCCTGGATCACGTTTGAGACAGAGGTTGCAAGAGGTTATGGGTTAATTCGCCTAAAGGGCGATAAGATTTGGACCCTCCTGACAACAATGGTTGAGTTGAAGGGATATGAGGAACCAGTCGGTTTTAATCGTGCGATGGGAGCAAAGCATGGAGCGGGAAAGAACCGTGCTACATGGGCTGAGGAGCGTGCTTGCGAGGAAGCTGAACTGGGATACGAAACTCAGCCCTACTGTGTGATCATCGGCGGCGGGCAGGGAGGAATTGCGATGGGTGCTCGCTTACGCCAGCTTGGAGTGCCCACGATCATTGTTGAGCGAAATGAACGCCCGGGTGATAGCTGGCGGAACCGCTACAAGTCTTTGTGTTTACATGATCCCGTTTGGTACGATCATCTGCCTTACATTAAATTTCCTGATAACTGGCCGGTATTTTCACCTAAAGATAAAATTGGTGATTGGCTGGAAATGTACACCAAGGTCATGGAACTCAACTACTGGACACAAACAACAGCCAAGTCTGCTAAATTTGATGAGGTCAAAGGTGAGTGGACAATTCTTGTAGATAGAAACGGAGAAGAAATTGAACTGAAGCCCAAGCAACTTGTTATGGCAACGGGTATGTCTGGCAAAAAACGTACACCAGATTTCCCTGGCATGAGTAAGTTCAAAGGAGTGCAGCAACATTCATCTGAACATCAGGGCCCGGATCAATGGTCTGGCAAAAAAGTTGTTGTAGTTGGTTCAAACAACTCTGCTCATGATATTTGTGCGGCACTTTGGGAAGCGGAAGCAGACGTAACCATGGTACAGCGCTCATCGACCCATATCGTTCGGTCTGAGACCTTGATGGAGGTCGCCCTAGGAGATTTGTATTCCGAACGCGCTGTTCAGGGGGGCATGACAACTGAGAAAGCCGATTTGGTATTCGCATCGCTTCCTTATCGTATTCTGCATGAGTTCCAGATCCCTGCGTATGCTGCCATGAAAGAGCAGGATAAAGATTTCTATGAGGGCTTGGAAAAAGCTGGATTTTGGCTGGACTGGGGTGATGACGAAAGTGGACTATTTATGAAGTATCTTCGACGCGGGTCCGGCTATTATATTGATGTTGGGGCAAGTCAGTTGATTATTGACGGTGAAATCAAACTTAAACGCGGTCAAGTTGTTGAGCTGGACGAAACGGGCATCATCCTTGATGATGGCACTCATCTTGATGCGGACTTGGTGGTTTACGCGACTGGGTACAATTCGATGAACGGTTGGGTTGCCGATCTGATGGGAAAAGAAATGGCTGATACGCTTGGAAAGTGCTGGGGTTTGGGGTCAGATACCACCAAAGATCCTGGCCCTTGGGAAGGCGAACAACGAAATATGTGGAAGCCAACGCAGGTAACCAACCTATGGATGCACGGCGGTAATTTACATCAGTCACGGCATTATTCACAGTTCTTGTCTTTACAGATAAAGGCGAGAATGGAAGGTGTCCCTACTCCGGTCTTTGGTTTGCAAGAAGTTCACCACCATGGCTAGCGAACGACTTTAGGATCAAAAGCGGTCTTTCGAACTGAGTGCACGAAGGGCCGCTTTATCCTTCAAGCCGTTGGAAAGAGAATTAAAAAAGAGCAACAATAATATCGTAGGCTGAATTAATCGTTTGGTGCTATCGCGCTCAGCTCAATTGTGCTCACCTACTTGCTCACGGGTAAAACATCTAGCGCAGGAAATCAGTATGCCTTGGAAATGCAGGTTTATCAGTGATTTTCGGTTTTGCTTGGAACAACGAGGTGCCACTCAAAAATGTTTCAATGCTAAACAAGCTTTTACATGGTGTTAGGTTCTCATTCGAGGCACAGCGTTCGGATCAAGACGTAGCTCGATAAGTAGGGGGCGGTCACGGGTTTCTATGACTTGGATTGCAGCTTCAAGATCGTCAACGGACTTGACCTGAACCCCCTTACCGCCAAGTGCAGTTGCGATTTCCGCAAATGAGGGCCAATCGAACATCGATAGTCCCGGGTCCATCTTTCGATCAAGGAATTGGATATGCTCGGCGCCGTATGCGCTGTCATTTGCTACGATTACGATTAGGTCTTGGTTTGTACGCACCGCTGTGTTGAACTCATTGATGCCACCCATCATAAAGCCACCATCACCGGTAAAAAGCACGACCGGACGGTCTTGAATAGCGAAGCCCGCACCGATGGCCACTTGTAAACCAAGCCCGATAGAGCCAAAATTAGTGGTGGCGATGAAGCTCTCTGCGTTTGGTGCTGAAACGCGGCACCAGACCTCAGTCATAAAACGCCCACCATCAGTGGTAAGGAACCGTTCTTTGGGTAGTGCTCGTTCCAAACGATCCAACGCATATTCAAAATTAATGTAACCGGGAGCCGATTTATCTCGGTCACCTTGGGGGTGTGTTGTTAAAATCTTCATGTCGAGTTCGGCCGTAAAGCCGCTGGGGGCGACCTCAGCCTCGTCCAACCACCAGATGATATTGTCGGCAGTTAACCCGGCGTCAGCCACTAGTGCCGCGTCAGGATGGTAATTCTTGGAGATTTCTGTAACCGAGTCGTTGACTTGCACCACGCGCTTTCCCCTCATCAAAGCACCATTGTCGGTAGTGAAACGGTGCAAGCTGGTGCCGAATGCGACCACACAATCAGTTTTTGCGATGGCCTCGTAGGCGGCTGGCGTTGAAAGAGTTCCGAATATATCGATGTTGAAGGGGTGTTTGCTGAACATCCCCTTGGCTTTAAGTGTGGTTGCTAGTGGTGCCTCGAGGCGGTCGGCTAGTCGCTGGATTTGTTCAACGCAGCCTATGGCGCCGATGCCGGCAAGTACGACGGGGCGCTTGGCACTGGCGATCATACCGACGGCTTTGTCGAGGTTGTCGCCCTCCGGCACGTAAGCTGGTGCGCTGAAGGTCGCGAAGACATGGGGAACATGCTCCACCTTCTGCCACATAAAATTGACTGGCATGTTCAGCACGATGGGGCGTTTTTCGACTTTGGCGCGATAGAGCGCATGGGCTAGGTCGTAGGAGGCGGTTTCAGGGGAGCGCATTTGCTCAAATCCCGCACCAGTCAGCTTGACCGTTTCTCGCTGGTCGATGTTTTGGAGGTTATGTGGTTTTGAAACATCGGTATCACCTGCTAAGAGTACCATCGGTATATGGCCGCGTGCGCCCTCGGTTAAAGCTGTAACGCAGTTGGTGAGCCCCGGACCATGGGTGACGGTTGCGATTCCTACTTTTCCGGCTACTCGGCCATAGGAAAGGGCCATAAGGACCGCGCTGCCCTCGTAAGCTACGGGCACGAAGGTTCCGCTGCCCGCGCGAACATAATGATCAACCAAGAATAGGTTGGCATCCCCAATCAGCCCAAACATAGTGTTATGCCCATGCTCGAAGAGAGATTTTGCAATGGATTGGTAAACGTAAATTGCGTTGTTCATCAGTTATCTTTCTCAATGTGCCTTGCATATTTTTATCAAATAACGACTGTTAAAGGAGCGCAATAATTTGAGTATCCAGAAGTTTTTTGCGTAAAAATTGCATAAATAGTTAGTTATATGCGTTTTTTAAGCGCTTTGCCTGCCGGCTTTATCTTCAAACTTTCAGGAAAGTTTAGGTCCAAAACCTAGTGTGACTTCCAGCGTCTTCTACATCAATTAGCTTTGTTTAAAACGGGTTGGGTCAGTACCCTAAAGATGCCTAATTCTTCTTTGTCACGATATATCTAAGACAAACACATTGTTTGCAAATCGTTGCAGTCTTGGTCATCCTTTGCCATATGGAATTTCTAACCGTCAACCACAGCTCTTTTTTAATCGCGATGTCGTGCGTCGTTGCGCTTGTCGCTGGTTTCACGGGTCTATCGCTGACACGTGATCTGTCAGAAACGCCGATGTTTCAGAAAAAGGCTTCAATCGCGCTGGCAGCCGTGGCCTTGGGTGGCGGTATATGGGCTATGCATTTCGTTGCCATGTTGGGCTTAAAGCTTTCAATTTTGTTTTATTATGACGCGGCGATCACCCTCGTCTCGGCCTTGTCAGCGATTCTTTTGGTGGGTGCGGCTCTGATCCTTTTGCATTTTGTTGACCGCACCCCTTTCATCATTTCGCTCGCGGGCGGCATTGTTGGGATTGGCATTTTGGTCATGCATTACATCGGTATGGCTGGACTGGAGCTTTGCCGCGCCGTGTACGCGACTTCGGGTGTTATTTATTCATCCTTAGTAGCCATCTTACTTTGCATTCTAGCCTTTTGGATCGCCTACGGAAATCGAACAAACCGAAACATTGTGTTAGGCACTATCTGCTTTGCGATTGCGGTGTGTTCCGTACATTTTTTAGCAATTGCTGAGACTAATTTTATCCAAGAAGCCGACACCGCTGAATTTGGTCCTTCTATGAGTAATGAAACTCTCGCACTTGCTGTAATTTTCTTCAGTTTTATGATCTTTGGAGCGTGTCTGTGGGTAAGCGTGACCTACCTCGTCGCACCAATTGCCAATGACAGCCTGCAGGCCCTTCCGTCTGCTCCAAAAGCAGCGACCAGCATTAAAATCCCTTGCGAGAGCGACGGCAGCAAGGTTTTTGTCTGGGCGGAAGATGTTCTTTTTGTTCGCGCAGACGGCCATTACACGCAGATCTATACTGATAATCAACGGCTTTTCTGTGCCTGGCCGATCACTGTGACGTCGAAGCGGCTATTGCCCGCTGGGTTCCTGAAGACGCATCGGAGTTATATGGTCAACCCGAGCCGAGTTTCCAGATTTGAACGAATCAAAGACAAGGGTCGTTGCCTGTTTGAGGGAAGCGAGCTGCCACCAGTGCCTGTGAGCCGATCCAAACTAAAAGAAGTTCAGGATGCACTTGCGTCTCAGGAAGGCGCAGTTCGTGCATAACACAGCGCAATTCGTGCAAAAGAGCTGTATTTCATTGATTTCCTAGTGCCGTGGCGCTGCGACGCATGCATTTTCGCGTGAACGAATATTTCAACGCTTGAGAGGAAAGTCGATGATCCCGGCAGCTTTTGATTATTACCGGCCGCAAGACATGAAAGGCGTCCTAGCCCTTTTACAAGAGCATGGGGATGACGCCCGTGTCATGGCCGGCGGTCACAGTCTTATCCCCATGATGAAGATGCGGATAGCTGATGTCCCACACCTGATTGACCTGCAGGACGTAGGCGGAATGTCCGATATTATCGTCAATCCTGACAATATACGGATTGGCGCATTAGTTACGCAGGCAGAAATAATCAATCATGGTCTACTTTCAAAGACTGCCCCAATTTTGCGTGAGGCTGCGTTGCAAATCGCTGACCCCCAAGTGCGCTCGATGGGAACGGTTGGAGGTAACGTGGCGAACGGAGATCCGGGCAATGACATGCCTGGCTTAATGCAGTGCCTTGATGCGACTTTTACGGTGGTTGGCCCAGATGGCGAGCGCCACTTACCAGCGCGGCAATTTTATGAGGCGGCGTACGTCACCGCTCGTGCAGACGACGAAGTGATGACTGCTGTTACTATCCCTCTGCCGAATGGTGGTTACGCATACGAAAAACAGAAACGAAAGATTGGCGACTACGCGACGGCCGCCGCCGCAGTGCAAATCGTCAATGATGGTGGCATTTGTGCCAGCGCGTCGATCGCAATGACCAATCTCAGCGACACACCCATCTTTTCCGAAGGGGCGGGGACAGCACTCGTTGGCACATCGGTCAGTAAGTCTGCTCTTGATGCGGCCGTTGCCGCAATGTTGGACGATATAGATCCAACTGAGGACAACCGGGGTCCAGTTGCATTTAAAAATCATGTGGCAGGCGTCATCTTACGCCGTGCCATCGAGAACGCCTGGTTGCGGGCTTGAGGGAGAAGAACATGTCGAAAAAAATGCATATCAAGTTAAACGTTAATGGCAAAGATGAGGAGTTTCTTGCCGAACCGCGTGAACTCTTGATCTACACGCTCCGGGAACGGCTCAATATCACGGGTCCCCACATTGGATGTGAAACTTCTCATTGTGGCGCGTGTACGGTTACCATCGACGGCAAGTCCGTCAAGTCATGCACTATGTTTGTTGCCCAAGCCGATGGAGCTGAAGTGACAACGATTGAGGGTCTTGGGGGCCCAGACAATCTACACCCTCTGCAAGAGGCATTTAAAGAGCATCATGGGCTTCAGTGTGGCTATTGCACACCTGGCATGATTACACGTGCTACCAAACTGCTTGAAGAGACACCAAATCCTACCGAGGAAGAGATCCGGTTTGGAATGGCTGGTAACATATGCCGCTGCACGGGTTACCAAAATATCGTGAAATCCATTCAGGCCGCCGCGGCGGAGATGAATGCAGCCAAGGAGGCCGCAGAATGAAGGACGAATTCACTCGCGAAGAGCGCGTTGATAATCTTAAAGGCATGGGCTGCTCACGCAAACGTGTCGAAGATGCCCGTTTCACGCAGGGAAAGGGAAATTATGTCGACGACATAAAATTAGATGGGATGCTTTTTGGTGATTTCGTTCGCTCTCCGTACGCTCATGCTAAGATTAAAAGCATACGGACTGCTGCGGCGTTGGAGGTACCGGGTGTTCTTGCTGTGCTGACCGCAGCGGATTTAGAGCCGCTGGGACTGCATTGGATGCCAACTCTTGCTGGCGACAAGCAAATGGTCTTAGCGGATGGTAAGGTGTTGTTCCAAGGCCAAGAAGTGGCTTTTGTTGTCGCGGAAGATCGTTATGCGGCTGCAGATGGCATCGAAATGGTTGAGGTCGATTATGAAGAACTTCCTGTAATCGTGGACCCCTTTAAGTCACTTCAGTCTGATGTGGTTTTGCGCGAAGATTTGGTGGCGGAAGATGGCTCAATTCCAGACGGCGCTCACGGTCCGCGTAAACACCCCAACCATATATTCACATGGGACGCAGGCGAGAAGGATTTGACGGAGGAGGTCATAGCCAATGCTGAGGTAGTCGCAACCGAGTCCATGTATTACCACCGCACCCATCCGTGCCCATTGGAAACCTGTGGTTGTGTGGCGTCTATGGATAAGGTCAACGGCAAGCTTACGCTCTGGGGCACGTTTCAGGCACCGCATGCGATCCGTACCGTGGTAAGCTTGATTTCTGGGATTGAGGAGCACAATATTCGCGTGGTTAGCCCAGATATCGGTGGTGGTTTTGGTAACAAAGTAGGTGCGTATCCGGGCTATGTTTGTTCGGTGGTCGCGTCCATCGTTACTGGTAAGCCAGTCAAGTGGATCGAAGATCGGATGGATAATTTGATGACAACCGCGTTTGCGCGGGATTATCATATGACCGGTAAGATAAGTGCGACGACAGAGGGCAAGATCACTGGTTTGCATTGTCACGTGACAGCGGATCATGGAGGCTTTGACGCATGTGCGGACCCCACCAAGTTTCCAGCTGGTTTCATGAACATCTGCACGGGATCATATGACATCCCGACAGCGTTCTTGGAGGTAGACGGGGTGTATACTAACAAGGCTCCCGGTGGAGTAAGTTATCGTTGTTCCTTCCGTGTTACTGAGGCTGTTTATTTTATCGAACGTATGATTGAGGTTCTCGCGATCGAGTTGAATATGGACGCCGCAGAGTTGCGCCGGATAAACTTTATAAAGAAAGAGCAGTTTCCCTACACCGCCGCGCTCGGGTGGGAATATGACAGTGGAGATTATCACACCGCTTGGGAAAAAGCGTTGAAGACCGTTGATTATGATGGATTAAGAGCAGAACAAGCTCAGCGTGTAGAAGATTTTAAGGCTGGCAAAACACGCAAGTTGATGGGTATCGGTCTGAGCTTCTTCACGGAAATTGTGGGCGCCGGGCCAGTCAAAAATTGTGATATCCTCGGGCTAGGTATGTTTGACAGTTGCGAAATTCGCATCCATCCAACGGGTTCTGCGATTGCAAGGCTAGGCACAATTTCTCAAGGGCAGGGGCACGCTACTACTTTTGCGCAAATCCTCGCTTCTGAAATTGGACTGCCTGCCGACAGCATCACAATCGAAGAAGGTGATACCGATACAGCGCCTTATGGCTTGGGCACCTATGGTTCGCGTTCAACTCCTGTTGCTGGTGCCGCAACCGCCATGGCGGGGCGTAAAATTCGAGCCAAGGCACAGATGATTGCGGCCTATTTGCTTGAGGTACACGACAACGATGTCGAGTTTGACGTGGATCGCTTTGTCGTCAAAGGGGCACCGGAACGATTTAAAACGATGAAAGAGATCGCTTTTGCTGCCTACAACCAGGCTATTCCAGGTATTGAGCCGGGGTTGGAGGCCGTCAGTTACTATGATCCGCCTAACATGACCTATCCTTTTGGCGCCTATGTTTGCGTGATGGATATAGACGTTGATACTGGTGTGCCAGAGATCCGCCGTTTCTATGCACTGGACGATTGCGGCACGCGCATTAACCCAATGATAATCGAGGGGCAGGTGCACGGGGGGCTGACTGAAGCACTTGCGGTCGCGCTGGGTCAGGAGATTGCATATGATGACATGGGGAATGTAAAAACGGGTACATTGATGGATTTCTTCCTACCGACAGCTTGGGAAGTTCCAAACTATGAGACAGACTTCACAGTAACTCCAAGTCCACATCACCCAATTGGTGCAAAAGGTGTTGGGGAAAGTCCGCATGTCGGCGGTGTGCCTTGCTTCTCAAATGCAGTACAGGATGCATTCCGCCCGTTTGGTAACCGTCACACAAACATGCCACATGACCACTGGCGGATTTGGCGCACTGCCAATGAACTTGGATTGCATGATTGATCCAATGAGTAGGGCGGGTATTATTCCCGCCCTACGGAGATTTAAATGACCTGGATGAATTTAAAAACTTCGCTCGCGGGCAAGGGCTATGTCGCCTCTGAGAATTTGGCTGTCGCTTTACATCTCGGACTATCGTTAGGACGCCCATTGTTACTTGAAGGCGCCGCAGGTGTCGGCAAAACTGAAATTGCGCGCGCTCTGTCTGAGGTGAAGAACACGCGGCTCATTCGTCTTCAATGCTACGAGGGACTTGATGCCGCACAAGCAATTTATGAATGGAATTACCAGCGGCAACTACTCACAATCCGTGCGGCATCAGAGGCTGGGGAAACCGGCAAGACAGTCGAAGACCGGATTTTTTCAAGGGATTTTTTGCTTGAACGTCCGCTGCTGGCTGCAATAACCCAAGACATATCCCCGGTTTTGTTGATTGATGAAATTGACCGTGCTGACGAAGAGTTTGAGGCCTATCTTTTGGAGATCTTGTCAGATTTTCAGGTCTCGATACCTGAACTTGGAACGCTAAAAGCAACTACTCGGCCGATTGTGATCCTGACCTCAAATGGTACACGTGACCTGTCTGACGCTTTGCGTCGCCGTTGTCTTTACACCTATGTGGAATACCCAGACCGTGCAACGGAACTAGCAATCCTCAAGGCCCGCAGTCCAGAAGTTGAGGAGCGCTTGGCCCATCAGATTGTAGGCTTTGTGCAGAAGCTTCGTGAGGAAGAGTTAGACAAAACACCTGGTGTGGCAGAAATGCTCGACTTTGCCGCTGCCTTGATGGGTTTAGGTATCGCGGATTTGACTGATAACCCGGCGGTATTGCAATCAACTTTGACTACACTCTTAAAGACTCAGACTGACCAAGCTCAGATTACACCCGAGGTAGCTGGACGTATCGCGGGTAAAGCAGCGTGAGCCGTGTCACAAAATTTACCGGACGCGACCCCGGGCCCGCTGCCCGTGTAGTTGGGTTTATAACTCATTTACGCAACAATGGACTGCGCCTTGGCGTTGCTGAGGCGGATTTGGCAATGGCCGCCTTGGGAGAGGTTGACACTATTGATCCTGACTGCAGCCGCCGTGCGTTGCGTGCCGTCTGCACTGGCTGCAAAGATGAAATGGAACGATTTGACGATCTCTTTGATAGTTACTGGTTGGATATGGGCCGGGTGAGACAAAAGGTAGTTCCATCGTTAACGCCTTCGATCAGTACTGACATTCATTCATCGCGCGACGCCAAAGGTGAGGTTGCGGGTGCATCTGGATCGGCAGCGGCACCGGATGATCAAGAGGGCGATACAGACAGCGATGGTACTGGGAAATTAATCGCGACCCAACAACGTAACCTAAGTCAAAAAGATCTGCGGGATTTAGTTCGACCTGAGGAGATTGCTGAGGCTGAGGAGGTCGCGCGTCAGATTGGTGCAGCGTTGCGAGATACCCGATCACGCCGCAGGATCGCCGCTCGAAAAGGTGACAGGTTGCATTTTCGTAAAACCATTCGTCACAGTCTTGCAACAGGTGGCGAACCCCTGCGTCTCGTGCGCAAGAAGCGCCCTGATCGAACTCGCAAAATAGTTGCCCTGTGTGATGTCTCAGGTTCGATGTCGGTATATGCAAAAATATTTTTGGCGTTTGTCGCGGGTTTAATGCGCGCCGACCCATCAGCAGACGCCTATTTGTTCCACACGAGGCTCGTGAGAATTACCGAGGCATTGCGCGATAAAGACGCGATGCGGGCAATCGGGCGTTTGTCGCTAATGGCGGATGGATTTGGAGGCGGCTCCAAGATTGGTCTGTCGCTGATGCACTTTTCTAATACCTACGCAAAGCGCTTCGTTGATGGGCGCACCGTCGTAATAATCCTATCCGATGGTTATGACTCGGAGGCGCCTGAAATGGTTGCTTCGGCGCTGGAGAAGCTTCGGAAACGCGGCTGCAAAGTGATCTGGCTTAACCCTCTGAAAGGGTGGGTCGACTATGCTCCAGTGGCCGAAGGCATGGCAGCGGCCTTACCATATCTTGATTATTTTAAAGCGGCTAACACGTTGAGTGATCTGGCTGCACTTAAACAGGAACTGGCAATGCTATGACACCAGCCGGAATTTTTTCTTCAGACCTAGCTGAGGCTGCGCAGAAGTTACGTGATAAAGATGAACCGTTTGCTTTTGCAACAATTGTGCGTACAGCAGGATCGACCGCAGCTAAGCCTGGGTCAAAAGCTTTGCTCAGTTCAGACGGTACAATTTTGCAGGGCTGGCTGGGTGGTGGGTGTACCCGCGGTGCAGTCAAGCGCGCAGCCTTACAGACCTTACAAAACGGCAAGCCTCAGCTTGTTTCGGTGGCGCCTGAGGAATTTCTTTTGGAAAAGGGTGTTACTGCGGGCGAAGAAGTAGACGGTACGCGTTTCGCTCGTAACGGTTGTCCCTCTCGCGGCACTGTAGATATCTTTATTGAACCCTGCTTGCCGTCACCCCAACTTGTTGTAATGGGCGCTTCTCCTGTGGCACAGGCACTCAGGAAGCTGGCACCGCAGTTTCATTGGTCAGTTACACAGGACCCACAACAAGACAAAACAAGCCAGGAATGTTTTGTGGTTATTGCTACGCAGGGATACGGAGATCTAGACGCTTTGAAAGCTGCACTGACGGCAAAGACGGCTTATGTCGCCTTCGTTGGTAGCAGTAAGAAATATGCGTCACTCGCTGGAAAACTCACTAATGCAGGTTTTGGTCAATTTTGCATTGATCGGGTGAGAGCCCCTGCTGGACTTAATCTTGGCGCGGTAACGCCTGAAGAAATCTCACTCTCTATTTTGGCACAATTGGTGCTTGAACGGCGCGCATTGTTGAAAAAAAATGATGCGTGAAGTTACGTCGATCATATTGGCTGCTGGAAGTTCACGCCGGATGGGGGAGCAAAACAAACTGCTGCTTCCCATTAACGGTGTTCCGATGATACGTCATATGGTCGAAATTTATGGCGAGGCAACAAATCATCCAGTGTTTGTCGTCACAGGGTATCAAGCAAAAGAGGTAGAGGGTGCGCTTGCAGGAAGCGGAGCCCAGGTGGTTTTTAATGCGGATTTTGCGCAAGGCCAAAGCACTTCGGTTGCGTGCGGACTGCGAGCTGCCGATGAGGCGAATAAAGTTCTGATAGGTTTAGGGGATCAGCCGCTTTTGACAGCTGACGACATTAGCACATTGCTTGCTGCGCACGCATCAGGCGATAGTTTGCGTATCTCTGTCGCGGCGCTTAATCAACGACGCGGTAACCCTATTGTGGTTCCCGCTTATTTACGTGCGCGCCTTCTTAAAGATCCTCGGTCACCGGGATGTCAAAAATTTACCCGCAGCCATCCAGAATACGTTCAATTTCACCAGTTGGCCTCTCCTGGATTTTACACGGACGTGGATACACCCAAGGCGTACGCTTCCCTGAATAAAAGTATTTCGGAGGAAATCACATGAAAAATATCTGGCAAATTACTGTACGCTTATGCCAAAAGTTTGCACTCACACCAGAGCAGGCCGATCATCTGGCTAAAATCAAATTTCCCTGTTGTTAAAAGGACATCTCATGGAACTGGCAGACGAAATAATTATTAACGCACCGAAAGAACAAGTTTATGCTGCGTTAAATGACCCTGAGGTACTGAAACAATGCATCCCCGGCTGTGAAGAGTTGATAAAACATTCTGAAACTGAACTTGAGGCAAAAGTCGTTCTTAAAGTTGGGCCTGTTAAGGCCAAGTTCAGTGGTGAGGTTAAACTTGACACTGCAGGCGCGCCGAACTCGTTTTCCTTAACAGGTCAAGGCAATGGTGGGGCCGCGGGGCACGCTAAAGGCGGAGCGGAAGTCACACTGACTGCTGATGGGCCGAATACGACAATCTTGAGTTATGATGCCAAGGCGGCGATCGGTGGTAAACTGGCCCAACTTGGCAGTCGTCTAATCCAGAGCACCGCAAAAAAGCTGGCAGCAAAGTTCTTCAAATCTTTTGCCGACGTAGTGAATGAGGATGCCGAAGCCTGAAGAGCACACTTTTACAGATTAATTATTTGGAATTATATTTAAGTGGACCTGAGCTTGCGAAAGGATCTGCGACAAATGCTTTGATTGTGGTCACGCCAGATCAAATTTGTCTGATTGCGATGATGCAGGAATTGGCTTCAAAAGTGGTAATTCAATCTCGGTCTTTCGACAGCCCCCTCAGGTAGCCGTTAACAGTCTTCGCATTTATTGGGTGGCGTAGCTAAGGCGTCATTAAGATTGTAGCATAATACTGCCTAGCTCTATTCAAGCGTTTTGATCAAGTTCGGCAAACGTGACCCTTGCAGCATCATGTGATCGCGCATCAACGCATTTGTGGCAAGGCCGTCTCCAGTGATTATAGCTTCGCATATCTCGCAATGCTCAGCGAATGATTTTTGGAGGCGCCCAACCACCTTACATGGCATTAATTGGTAGACATTAATACGCGACTGGATCTGATCTAACTGCCGAACTAACCATGCATTTCCGCTCGCTTTGTGGATAGCTGTGTGGAATTCCAAATTCGCTTTTGCATCCTCGTCGATCACCGCTGTCTACAGCCGTTAAAAAGCGTGCCCCAAGTCTTTTGGGGCACGAAACGCGCAGCAAAAAGATGTTAAAAACAAAATGGTCATCTCATGTTAAACGAGGTCCAAGGAAGCAGGGGCTTGGACTCGTATGCAAAACTGAACGACTTTTCGTTTGGCGTTGCCTAACGTGTTTTAATCTCAGTTTGCTTGTGGTGATGCTCTATCTCTGATTGTCATTGCCAAAAATCGAAATGCTCTTGTTTGATTGGTTGGTGGGGTTGCTGAAAAGCGCTTCAAGTAGATTAACAATTAAGCATGATACACTGAAATTAATAGATAATTCATAATTAGACGAAGTATCAGGATGTTTGGGTCATCTACCTTTCCGCATCTCAATGTTTTGCGTTACTATTTTCCGCGAAGGAAAATGCTCCCTGGAACCCGACCAAGCACATGATATAGAATTATTGGGAAAATAACTCCGGCTATCACTCCCGCGAAGATCATAAGCGGGATATTTTCAAAGCCCATCGCGACAAGAATACGCCGTGTTCCAGATGTCCCCAAGATATGCCAAAGGAAAATGAAAAATGTGTAGGGCGCAATCCAAGAAAGAAGACGCAAATGATGTGCAAACGTTGCGCATATAGTAATTAAGGAAATCGACATGAAGAAATTTGAAATGAGTTGCAAAGGAATTGAGTCAAATTCAAATAACACACTCATCGATGCGGCGATAAATGCCAAAGCCACAACGAAATCCATCCGTGCGTGGAGCCAACCTGCGTGCTTGGCATAATAGTACCCGCAAGTAAAAAATGGCATCAAACTCAAAGCTTGGTTTATCGCCCAAACATTGGGGGTGAAATTGTAAGGTATGATCAGCAGCAAAAATGCCAGTGGGATTACTATAAGGTCCGCCATTTCTGAAAGATATCGACGCACAATGTAAGTCCCGCTCATCATTAGGCACAAAGCCATTACAAACCAGAAATGCGCGTAAGGAAGATACAATAACTTTAAGAATTGTACCGGCGAGTTAAAAGAAAACTTGGTGTCCATGAATTCGGAGGCAAGAGTGAAAATTACCATCGCAAACAGCGTGGGAGCCAATAGACGATTGAGAAGGGTGGATACATATTGCTGCGGGCCCCTATTCACGGCTCCCATTGCATGGAACGCATAGCCTGACAAAAGCGCAAATAAAGGCATCCGTAGTGGGGCGAGTACCGCGTTGATAGTATGCCAATTCGAAGCATTCCCTAAATTCAAACCCCCTCCCTCAGTCTTGAGCCCCACAGTGTGGAGTAAGATTACAAATAAACAGCATAAAGCACGTGCTGCACCGTGATCAGGACTTAGTAAGGATCTTTTGACAGCACGCTGCGGCAACTTTCCCGCAAGTTCTGATAAGTCTAGTAAATGCCAGTTTTCGAACGGTTCAATTCCGGCTTCCTCCAAAGCCATCTCAAGATCAACAAAGTCATTGGATGTTCCACCAAGGTGTTGAAACGTAGTTTTTTCGGTGACCAAGGAGCCGGGGAACTGACGTCGAAAAATTGATGTCACACGATCAAGATTTGTAGAGCGCTTTATTTTTTTTTGATGGCCCTTCAAATAATCACGGTTGCTGGCTTCGAGTAGCACTTTTGCCGCCTTTATATCGGGCTTGCCGTGTTGATTAATTGGCAGGGCAGCAACACGCACTTCTTTGATGAAACCAGATGGAACTGACAGCCAGTTAGCAACAGTTGACGCGACACCCTCGTCCCCAGTGTGCAAAAGTTCCAGAGCGTCGTCACAACCTGCCGCGATACAATCTACTCCTTCGTTACGCAGCCAATCTTCGACTTCATCAAGGCTCACACGTTTGCCAGAAAGTTTCAGAAATCGTGCAGAACGGCCGGTGAAGTAAAACAACCCATTCTCATCAAAATAGCCCATATCACCAGTTTTAAGCTGTTTTGGTCCTGATGCTTTTCTAAGGTCGTCAATTGATGTCGCATAGCCCATCATGACGTTTGGACCCTCATAAACCAACTCACCCACTTTGAGTGTATTCAATTTTTTTCCGTTTGCTCCCGATACCCAGAGTTTACCGCCAGGGATGGCTACACCAATCGAGTCTGGGTTATCGGCTGCAAGATGTGGGGGTAAATATGCAATTCGTGGGGATGCTTCAGTTTGGCCGTACATAGCGAAGAAGCTCCACCCATAACGATGTCCCGCGTTGCACCATCGCTGAACTTCCGCGGCATCGAATTTTCCGCCGGCCTGTGTCACATATCGTAAAAGGCTCCTTTTGCGAAATAACTGGCCACTTCGCTCTAGAAGTCGAAAACTCTGTGGAACTCCGGCAAAACTGGTGCAATTATTTTTTTCAAAAGACTCCCAAAAAGCATTTGAGAGAATTGGAGTATCAATTAATAAAATTGAAGCACCCACCGCCAGATAACTGTGAAGGATCGACAATCCATACGAGTAGTTCAAAGGAAGAGATGTTGGAGCGCAATCACCTGGTCCCAAATTCAAGTACTTTGCAATAGAAATAGAATTTGATGCTAGATTGTTTGCTGACAAACGGACAAATTTCCTTGCACCGGTAGAGCCCGATGTCGATAGGAGGAGCCTTAGCTCGGGATGAATCAAGTGTCCTGTATGCCTCTGATCTGAAACAACTTCTCCAATAGATTTTTCGAACCGATATAAACAAGGCAGGTTTCTGGAAACTCCATTGCCCTGGTCCGATGGCGGTTCAAGAACAACTGGGCAGCCATATTTTAGTGCTGCAAGATATGTCGCAATGAAATTTACGCTTGGTTCAGCCTGAAGCTCACAAAGCCCACGACCGGAACTGAACTGCAAACCAACAAGATCCCGTCGCGCCTGTAGTTCTCCATATGTAACTATTTGGCCGGTCGAGGATACGCGCAAAGCGGGAGAGTTGTGCGATGAGGATTTTAAATCCCAAAAATTTGTTTGAAGTGCAGTTGAAGCCTCGAAATTCCCATTAAAGTTTTGCACTTTTTGGTTCCAAATAGATGATTAGTTCACGAAATATTAATTACTATTTGCCATGATACATCTGGAATTATGGCAAAAAAATGTAGTTCAGACTTAAAATCTTTGGAGTTAATCGAAAATTTCTTCGAACTTTGAGATTGAACGAAAACATATGTAATTAATCTTGCGATGGCTATTTTTCGAAATTTATAGGTGGTTCGCTTGCAAAGTTTTGTGACCGTTGGCATGCAGAAGTTCAATAAATTGCTTAAAATATTGCCAATTTGTCATTTTTTGACAAACTCAGTTTTTTTGACGCTTGTTTGATTTCTGAAAGTCGTAAAAAGAAGCTTGATTGAGGGCGTGGTGACTTTTTCAGATTGGCCTGACTAGACTTTGCTTGACAATATTTACTATGCAGGCAGTTAAGTGTGCATAAGGGCGGGGCTGACACTTTCCCTCTTGTTTTGATCTAAATTCTATTATTGCGCAAACTACGTAGAATTTTTGCCGAAAGCTTACAATGTTAGATCCTTATGCACGTAAATTGGTAAATCCATTGCTGAATTTGGCCGGGAGGTTTTTAGTTGCTCATAGCGTTTCAGCTAATGCCATGACTTTTGCTGGCCTTTTAACTGGAATTTTTGCATCCCTATGTGTTGGTTTTGGTGTGCCATTGTTGGGGTTGTTGTTTGTTATGATAAACCGGATCGCTGATGGTCTGGATGGAGCGATAGCGCGTGCGTCTGATAAAACTGATTTTGGCGGTTATCTCGATATATGCGCAGATTTCTTGTTTTATTGCGCAATTCCAGCAGGATTTGTTTTCGCCGATCCAGCAAAAAATGGCGCCGTTGGTGCGTTTTTGCTCGTGGCAATATGCTTTAATGGTGTCAGCTTTTTGGGCTTTGCCATCTTAGCAGAAAAAAATCACCTAATTGATCAAGATCAAGATAGTAAAGTGATGTATTATTCGAATGGAATTTTGGGGGGATCTGAGACGATAATCTTCTTCGTGTTAATTTGCCTCTTACCTGTTCATTTCACCACTTTGTCTTTTCTATTCGGCGCGCTGTGCTTTGTGACCGCCATTTTACGCATAGCTGAAGCAAGGAGGACGTTTACCAGCCTGTAAGTTTCCTCGCTTGAAGGTAAGCTGAACAGGAATATTTTTAATTCATATGATCCGAGCTGGAGGTTTAGCCGTAACCTTCACAACGTTTCTTCTCCCTTGGAAAGCGTTTTAACTGATACAGCCAGGCCTCCGGGTCTGGCTTTTTTTTGTGTTAAACCTTTAGGTTTTCACGATGCATTTTTAAAAATGTGTCCACCTCTACTTAATTTTTAAAAGCCAAGAGCTGTAAACCGTTGAATCATGCAAAATAACAATAAGTCGTAATAAAAAGCCCACTTTCTCGAGATCGGTTTGAATTACAAAATACCTTTTGTTACCGCGCTTAATGATCTTGCGGATTGCTACTTCGCAAAAGCGACGCATAATAAAGGAAGTCAGGGAGGCACACTTTTAGGTTAAGGCCTCCCTAAAAGTTACAAACTCTGATGGTCAACAATCGTGGTTTTGTAGCTTTGGTTTCACATTGATACGGCCGCAAAAATATTTTTGGGGAGTTTGCAGTGTCAAATAGATTTAGAGGTTTTGTATGAACACGCTTTATATTTCGGGTGCGGGCGTAAGCGCGGAGAGTGGTATCCCAACCTTTAGGGGAAGGGATGGATTTTGGTCGATTGGAAGTGCTAATTACACGCCCCAAGAGATGGCAACCCGAACAATGTATATGAACCACCCCGACGAATTCCTTCTCTGGTATTTTCGTCGGTTTGCCTCTTTCCGGCATATTAAACCCAACAATGTCCACCATTGGTTAGCTAACAAAAAGCTCATCACTCAAAATATTGATGGTTTAGACGGAAAGGCCGGCAACGTTGGATATATTCCAATCCATGGCCGTTTAGACAAAGTAACATTTCTTCACCAGCAAGGTGAGAATTCAGATTTTTTGGACGCGCCGTGGGAGGACGTCGTCGCCGACTGTACTGATCTTGGGAATGATACTGTGTTAAAATCAGTGCTCTTGGACGCTTTTAGAGTACCCAAAGCAACGATGATTCCAGAAATAGGGTTCTCACTCAAACCTTTCGTACTCCTGTTCGACGAGTATTACACTGACCTTTATCGGATGTCTCAAGCTGAAGAATGGATGCGCGATGCAGATTGTTTTGTGTTTATGGGAACGTCGTTTAGCGTCAATATCACCAATATCGCACTTCGCTATGCGTTGACTTCTGGGGCTAAAATTGAGGTGGTGGATCCCAAACCTGTTGATGTTGGTATAGAAGG
>ENA-UZWW01008080-UZWW01008080.1-metagenome-genome-assembly--contig:-Day-5--50m-contig-8080_pt1 | contig 21428 bp, 18 predicted proteins | sample MGYA00260348_ERZ794908 | MGnify/ENA metagenome assembly ERZ794908
GTATCTATTGCTAACTTAGATGTTTACCCTAACCCATCGAGAGATGTATTTAATGTGGCGTTTACGTCAGATGATGTACAAGATCTTGAAGTTAGAGTGATCAACGTAGTTGGTGAGGTTGTTTACACTGAGAACTTACAGCAATTTGTTGGTGAGTACACTAAATTGATTGATTTAGCGGAAAACACTAAAGGAGTTTACTTCTTAGAGATTACAACAAATACTGGTGTAGTTAACAAGAAACTAATGCTTCAATAAGCTTTAATTAGTTTTTAATATTAAGAAGCCCGGACATTTGTTCGGGCTTCTTTTTTATTTCATTTTTCTTCTCTCGAAAATATAAAGTACTATTTTTGTTAATATGAAACTTCATACTTCAAAAAAGTGGTATCTCCATCTCTTGTACTATAGGCTGTTGAAGCTTAGTAGATTTTTTACCAATAATTTTTTTGGACTCAAGAATCATAAATTTTTATTTATCCTCTCACCTCCATTTTGTGGGTCAACACTACTAAATCAATTATTATCTACTTCTAAGAACTTAAGTTGTAATAATCATCTGGGTGTGAGAGAAGGGCAGTTGTTACCAGAAGTTAAGGATATAATGTTTTACAATAAAGGTTGGCATGAGAAGGTGAATTACCCATGGGTAAAGATTAAGCAGATATGGATGAAGTATTGGGATCAAAGAAAGAAGATACTCCTTGATAAGACAACTACCAATATTATGAGGGTTTCTGAAATAAAAGAAACGTTTAATAATTCTGTTTTTATTGCTATGGTACGTAATCCATATGCTCAAGTTGAAGGTTTAATAAGAAGAACAGGAGCAACAGTAGAATATGCTGCTAAGTTCTCATTAATGTGTCTGCAACATCAAAGAGATAACAAGTTAAATAATCCAGATATTTTATTTTTTACATATGAGGACTTTTGTAATGACACCCTTATTATTACCAAAAAAATACAAGATGTTATACCAGAAATTGGAATACTTAAAGTTGATGCGAAGTTTTCAGCACATAATTTTAAGAATAATTCTAAAATGAAAATTCAAAATTTAAACTCTGAAAAAATTGCTAAATTAGATGATTCACAACTAAAAGAAATAAATGAATACTTTAATAAAGAATTAGATCTACTAGATTATTTTGGATATTCAATATTACAGCATAAATAGTAAAAAATGTATTTATTATATTTGTGTTAAGTTTGACAAAATAAAAATTTAAGAAATGAAAATTAGAATACTTACAATAGTAATGCTTTTTAGCTTTGGAGAGACTTTCTCACAGATTACAGTTACCCATAATGATGTTATTAGCGTTGGAGATAATATTAATGAAGCGATAGACACTGTTGCATCTGCTGCTAATCAACTAGCAATATCAGGTGCCAATCAAACATGGGATTTTTCTAATTTATTGGAGCAAGAAATTAATCAAATTATACATGTCGATCCGATATCTACTACATTTGGGGCTTTACATCCTACATCTAATATTTGTGCAATAGGTGATGGAGAAAATATTTATTTTAATAAAACAGCAACAGCAATAGAAATAGTTGGATTTGATGATACTCCCTTGTTCAACCCAATTTTGGCACTTCCTTTGCCTTTAACTTATCCAATGCAACACACAACTGGACCTGTCCTTGCTTTAAACGAAATTGAGCCTAATGCGTTTTTTCCAGATTCATTAGCTCCTTTAGTTAGTCTTGGAGCGGCACATAAGGTTGATTCTATTAGTGTCCAGATTACTTTAGAGTCTACTTATAATGTAGATAGTTATGGAGATGTTATTTTACCAATGGGAACTTTTCCTTCCTTGAGATTATTTGTTGAAAATACAAATACTCAAACTATTTCAATGCATTGTACTGATACGATTTTAGGAACAGGAACCGGTTGGTATGCGGCTCCACAACAATTAATTCCAACAGAAGTTGAAACAGATTATTATTATCAGTGGTGGTCAAATGATCCTTCAGTTAAGATGGGTTTAATTAATATCGATGTTGATGAGTATGGAGATGATTTTGGAGAAATTAGATTTCTCACTAGTGGTTTAACAACAATAGAGGAAGAATCTTCTTTAGTTGCAAATATATTTCCTATACCCGCTACAAATAGCTTGTCGATAGAGATTGAAGACAACCTATTAACAGAAATTTACTTGAAGGATATAAGCGGTAAATTAATTAGTCAAATTCAAAGTAAAGGCTCAACTACTCTTTCTTTAAACAATATTAATAGCGGTATTTATTCCCTTACATTAAAGTCAGATGAAAAACAGCTAACCAAAAAGATTATCATAAAGTAAGTTCTTTTTTGCTTTTATTAAAGACCAAGTTTGCTTGGTCTTTTTTTATTAAAATTCCTTACCAGTGAAACTTAATGTATTAATTTTTCTTGCTTATCTTTGTTATAAATTTTAAGTTATGTCATTAGGTAAGTGGGTAGGAATTGGAGCAGGCTGGTTTTTAGCAGGCCCAATAGGAGCTATCATAGGCTATTACATTAGTAAGAGTTTTTTTGATGGGAAAAATGATGAAGCAAAAGCTTATGAGTTATCGCTTCTAATACTGTCTTCATTAGTTATTAAGTCAGATGGTAAGATTGTCAAAGCAGAGCTTGATTATGTAAAAAAATTCTTTGTTAATACTTTTGGAGTTCAGAAAGCAAATAAATATTTTGAGATTTTCAATAAGCTTAATAAACAGTCTTTATCAGCTCAACTCAGACCAGTGTGTAAGCAATTGAACTCCTATGTTAATCATGCTTCTAGATTACAAATAATTCATTTTCTTTTTGGGATTTCTGCTAGTGACAATGAGATACACGATTCAGAAGTAGCATTGATTCGCAAGATAGCAGGCTACTTAAATATAAATCAATATGATTTTGAATCCATTAAATCTATGTTCCTCTCCAAAGAGAGTGGTAACAGTTTAGATAAGTGGTACGCTATTTTAGAAGTTGATAAAAATGCAACAGATGCAGAAGTAAAAAAGGCACATAGAAAAATGGTTGTAAAATATCACCCTGATAAATTGCAGGGAGTTAGTTCTGATATTGTAAAGTTAGCAGAAGAAAAATTCCTCCTTGTTCAGAAAGCATATGAGAATATTTCAAAATCAAGAGCCTAACAATATATTATGATTAATAAAGTAATTTTTATCAGTATTCTTTTGTGTTTCTCAATAGTATCTCTAATTAGTGCGCAAGAAATAAAAACAAAAAATTACTTTGATGATTTAAGTATTAAAGAAAGGAAAGTGATCGTCGAGAAGGGTACAGAACAGGCTTGGACTGGAGAGTATAATAAGTTCTTTGAAAAGGGGCTCTATGTGTGTAGAGCTTGTAATAATCCACTGTATAATTCAAATTCTAAATTTCGATCAAATTGTGGCTGGCCATCTTTTGATGATGAGATTAAGGGAGCTGTAATAAGAATACCTGATTATAGTTTAGGAATGAAAAGAGTAGAGATATGTTGTTCTAATTGCAAAGGTCATTTAGGGCATGTTTTTGAAGGAGAAAGACTTACTGAAAAGAATATAAGACATTGTGTTAATTCAGTGAGTATTCGATTTATTGTTAAATAAAAAACATGTTTTGAATTTAAATTTTAGAAATATAACATTATCTGCACTTGTTTTTATTATTTGTTTGCCATTTTTTTCCTTAGCTCAAACAAAAGATATCACATACGATCAAACACAAAATGTTAGATTCGTAACACAATATAATAACAATACCGAAATTGATTCATACTTAACAAAGGATGGTATGTTATTAAGGATTGGTGATACTTTGACTATTGGTAAAGCAATAATTTTTGGTAATGCAATTAATCACAGAAAGAAGTATTTGTATGATGATGTTTTTACACATATTGTTGCTGGTAATGTAAAAGGAAGATCTCTTCAGGAGTTAAATTTTATTCCACATGATTATTCTGGAGATAAGGTCATTATTAAATCACTTTTTGTTTCTCATGAAAAGTACAAGGGATACAAATTATTTCCAAAGAGGAAAGAACTACCTCTATATGTGAGTATTTTTGTTAAATCATATAAAACTGGAATTACAAAAGTTTTTTCTCAATCTAGGAAAACTATTTTAGATATTGAAAAAGCGTTTGTTTCTGGAGAAGTCGTGAATGATAAGGCTCCTATACCACAGAGGAATTTAGAAAATACTAGTGATGATATTAAGTACGATTTATTAATAAAGTTAGGTAAGCTTAAGGATTCAGGTGTTCTTTCAGATGAAGAATTCCAAAAGGAAAAGAAGAAGATACTTGATCGTAAATAAAAAAACGGTTACACTTTAAAAGTATAACCGTTTTATTGTTTTAGTAGCGGGGACAGGACTCGAACCTGCGACCTTTGGGTTATGAGCCCAACGAGCTACCAACTGCTCCACCCCGCGATATGTCTGCAAATATACGTCTATAAATTACATCTCCAATCATTCCGTTAAAATTATTTTAAGAACATAAAAATATTATTTTTGCGGCCATGGTATCAGTAAATAATTTATCACTTTATTTTGGTGGTCAGAGTATTTTTAAAGAAATATCCTTTATGGTTAATAAAGGGGATAAAATTGGTTTAACAGGTAAAAATGGAGCTGGAAAATCAACATTATTAAGGATATTAGCACAAGATCAATCTCCAAATAGTGGTAACGTGTCGATACCAAACGGTATTATTATTGGTTACCTAAAGCAAGATTTAGATTTTGAAGACGGTAGAACAGTATTAGAAGAAGCACAGACGGCTTTCGAATATCTTAATGATATAGAAGTTAGAATGAATAAAGCCAATAAAGATCTTACTGAACGGACTGATTATGAAAGTCAAGAATATTTAGATATAATAACAGAATTTAATACTCTTGAAGAGCGCTTTAGAATGGGTGGAGGACATGATACGCTTGCAGAGATCAGTCAAGTCCTCTCAGGGTTAGGTTTTTCGCAATATGATTTTAATAGACAAACTACAGAGTTTAGTGGTGGTTGGAGGATGCGTATCGAACTTGCTAAGATTTTGTTGAAGAAACCAGATTTGTTACTACTTGATGAGCCAACAAATCATTTAGATATTGAATCAATTATATGGCTAGAAAGATGGTTAAGTAATTATAGTGGAGCAGTTGTTTTAGTTTCACACGACAGATTGTTTTTAGATGTATCCACAAATAGAACTATTGAGGTAGCTTTTTCTAAAATTAATGATTACAAGGCGTCATATACTAAGTATCTGACTTTGAGAGAAGATCGAGTTGAAAAGCAGATCCAGGCAAAGAAAAATCAAGATAAATATATTCAAGAAACTAAAGAGCTAATAAATAAGTTTCGTGCTAAAAAGAACAAGGCAGCATTTGCTCAGACTCTCATAAAGAAATTAGATAAGTTAGAGATAATAAATGTTGAACAAGAAGATGTTGCCCGTATGCAGTTTAGCTTTCCGCCTGCGCCTCATTCTGGTAAAATGAGTCTAATTATCGAAGATGCATCTAAAGAATATAGTGGACTTAAAGTCTTAGATAAAATTAATTTGGAAATTGTTAAAGGAGATAAAGTTGCTTTTGTAGGTAAAAATGGAGAAGGAAAGTCAACATTAGCTAAAATGATTGTTGATGAAATACCATATGAGGGTAAAATTCAACAAGGTCATCAGGTCAAGTTAGGATATTATGCTCAGAATCAGGCTGAGTTTCTAGACGAAAACCTTACTGTGTTAGAGACAATCGAACAAGCAGCAACTGAGGAATCTGCGGGAAAGGTAAGGTCAATTCTAGGTTCTTTTCTATTTAGTAATGACTCAGTAAGTAAAAAAATAAAAGTCCTATCAGGTGGAGAGAGAGCAAGAGTGTCATTATGTAAGCTATTGCTAGAGCCGTATAACCTTCTCATAATGGATGAGCCAACGAATCATTTAGATATTACATCAAAAGAGTTACTAAAAAAGGCTTTAAATAATTATGATGGTAGTTTAATTATTGTTTCTCACGATAGAGAGTTTCTTCAAGGTCTGACTAAGAAAGTATATGAGTTTAAAAACCAAAATATTAAAGAATATATTGGTGATATAGATACTTTTTTATCAGAAAAAGATTTAGAGAATTTTAAACAGTTAGAGAGCTCTCAAAAAGATCAAAAAAACACAAAACAAGATAAATCAGATGAGAGGTCTTCATTTAAAGAAAATAAGAATCAAAAGAAGCAGGTTAAACAACTTCAAAATAAAATAAGCAAGCTTGAAAAGAAGATTGAAGAGCTTGATAAAGCGCAGAAAGAAGTAGATATGCAATTGTCTGATCCAGAAAAATTCAAAGAACTGTCATCTAATAAAGATTTTTTTGATCAATATGATAAAAACCTAAAAGAAAAACAAAAATTAGAACTTGAATGGGAGAAATCTATTGATAAACTAGAAAATATTTCTTAGTTTTTCTTTTTTAAACGCGGTATAATTTCATTAGGCACTAAATTAAGTTAGCTGGCTACCAATTTGATTATCCTTTTTCGTTTCTTTGCCAAATGGAACACAAGGCAGGTTATGTAAATATTATTGGAAATCCTAATGTAGGTAAATCTACCTTAATGAATGCTTTGATAGGAGAGAAGCTATCTATTATTACGCCAAAGGCGCAAACAACTAGACATAGAATCTTAGGTATTCTTAACGAAAGAAATTATCAGATAATTTTTTCAGATACTCCTGGTGTTATTGATCCAGCCTACAAGCTTCAAGAGAATATGATGAATTCTGTTTATTCTTCATTTAGTGATGCTGATGTATTAGTATATATGGTTGAAGTTGGAGAAAAAAGCCTGAAGGACCCTAAGATATCTGAAAGATTAACTAAAACAGAAATTCCGCTCCTACTTCTGCTTAATAAAATTGATTTAGCCCAGCAAGAGGATGTTTCTAAGGAAATTAATAAGTGGAGTAGTGATTTTCCAAATGCACAAGTTCTACCTATTTCTGCTTTAAATAAATTCAATTTAGATGTAATAAAAAACAAAATTCTTGAGCTTATCCCGATATCTCCTGCATACTTCGATAAGAACGCAATAACAGATAAATCGGAAAGGTTCTTCATTGAAGAAATAATTAGAGAGAAAATACTTAAGCATTACAAGAAAGAGATTCCTTATTCTGTAGAGATAGAAGTAGAAGAGTTTTTCGAGGAAGAGGAAATAATTAGAATTAGAGCAATAATTTATGTGATGCGAAATAGCCAGAAGGGTATTATTATTGGACATAAAGGAATGGGCTTAAAGCGAATTGGAACAGAAGCTAGAAGAGATATTGAGAAAATGCTTGACAAGAAAATTTTCTTAGAAACACCAGTTAAGGTTAAAAAAAATTGGCGAAATGATAATAGACAGTTAAAAAAATTTGGATACGAATAATGAGTAATATTGTAGCAATTGTAGGAAGACCAAACGTTGGGAAATCTACTATATTTAATAGATTTACAGAAAGTAGACAAGCGATTACTGATGAGGTAAGTGGTGTTACTCGAGATCGTCACTATGGTAAAGCAGAGTGGAATGGTAGAGAGTTCTCTGTAATTGATACAGGTGGTTATGTTAAAGGTTCTACAGATATTTTTGAATCTGAAATCAGAAAACAGGTAGAGCTAGCAATTGACGAAGCAAATGTAATTTTGTTTATAGTTGATGTGAAGTCTGGGGTAACAGATTTAGATTTAGCAGTTGTAAAACTACTAAGGAAATCAAATAAAAAAGTTGTGTTGGGGGTGAATAAAGTAGATAACTCCACACTTTTAGAAGATGCTGTAGAATTTTATAATCTTGGATTAGGTGATTTTATTCCTGTTGCTTCAATAAGTGGATCTGGTACTGGAGAGCTATTAGATGCTTTAGTTAAACATTTTGATGATGATATAAGTATTGAAGTTGATATTGCTCCAAAATTTGCGGTAATTGGTAGGCCAAATGTTGGAAAATCTTCAATTATCAATAAACTGATCGGAAAAGAACAGAATATTGTCACAGATATTGCTGGAACAACAAGAGATTCATTAAATACTAAATACACTCAATTTGGTTTTGATTTTGTTTTAGTTGATACAGCAGGATTGAGAAAAAAGAAAAATGTTCACGAAGATCTTGAATTCTATTCTGTTATGCGTTCTGTAAGAGCAATTGAACATTCAGATGTATGTATTTTAGTTATTGATGCTGAGCGAGGATTTGAATCACAAGATCAGCGAATTTTTCATATTGCAGATAGAAATAAGAAAGGCATTGTAATTTTAGTAAATAAATGGGATCTTTTGGATAAATCAACTGAAACAGCCAAAAAAGCTGAAGAGCAGATTAAGAGTAAAATTGCACCCTTTACAGATATCCCAATTGTTTTTGTTTCTGCATTAGAGAAACAAAGATTGTTAAAAGGGCTTGAAACAGCTATATTAGTTCATAAAAATAGAACTCAGAAGATTGCAACATCTGTTTTGAATGAAGTTATGCTTCCTCTTATTGAGCATAACCCTCCACCTGCTACTAAGGGAAAATATATTCAGATTAAATACTGTACACAATTGCCTACAGACACTCCAACATTTGTTTTTTTCGCAAATTTACCACAGTATATAAAAGAACCTTACAAACGTTATATTGAAAATCAATTAAGAGAACATTTTACTTTCTCTGGAGTGCCCATACAAATCTATTTCCGAAAAAAGTAGGTCTATTCTATGCATAGCATAGTATTTGATTTAGTTCTCTTTACTTTTAATAACTATAATCAATATCTTTTTAATATGCGCTATTTATTTTTTTTATGGGCACTTGTTTTGTTCTTTGTTTCTTGTTCTAATGTTACTTTTGTTCATTCGCAGCCTGAAGGTATGGATTCCTTAATTAAAATTCCTGAAAAGTTGCATGGAGTTTATGAGTTTGAGGATTTTGAACTTAATACGAAATCTTATGTAGTAACTGATTCTTCAATTGGAGATATGGTCTTAGGTGATAACTTAATTATTAAACAAAGAGGAAATTATCTTTATCTTAATCATTTTGCAGATAATGTTTATGCACTCTATGTTGTAAGGATTACTCAGTTCATAGATGAAGATATTGAGATAAAATTTTTAAATATAAATAGTGAGAATGCACATCTATTTAATATTTTAAATCTAGAGGATATTAAAGATTTTGATGAACAAGATGAAGGTCAGTCATTATCTTTTAAAGAAAGACCTGATTATCTTATTGATGATGTTAGTGTTAATCAGCTAAATTTTCTTTTGAATTCATCAAAAAATAAACAAAGATTATTACGAGTGGATTAATTCTGAAAGTAATAATATGAAAAAAGAAAAGTCGAGCATTGCTCGACTTTTCTTTTATATTTATAAAAAAGAATCTAGTTTTTGATACCTAGAAGTTCAACTTCAAATACAAGAGTTGCACCAGGACCGATCATTCCACCAGCACCTTGATCTCCATAAGCTAAATCAGATGGAATTGTTAATTTCCATTTGTCTCCTATACTCATTAGCTGTAATGCTTCTGTCCAGCCTTTAATTACTTGCGTTACTCCAAATGTAGCAGGCTCGCCTCTATCTACTGAACTATCGAATACTGTTCCATCTAATAAAGTACCATGGTAATGAACAGTTACTTGATCTGATGGAGTTGGTTTAGCACCTTTTCCAGAATTTATAACTTCATACTGTAGTCCACTTTCAGTAGTTGTAACTCCTTCCTTTTTTGCATTTTCAGCTAAATATGTTTTTCCTGCTTCATTAGCTTTAGCACTTTTTTCAGCTTGTATTTTTCCAAAGAATTCTTGCAATATGCTCATGCTTTCTTCTTCTGAAATGTCAAGATCTTTTCCTTCAAATACATCATTAAATGCTTTTGCAACAGCATTAGCGTCAATAGACTCTAATCCTTGTGATTTTACGCTAGAAGCCATATTTACTCCTAAACTGTAACTAACTTTTTCCATTTCTGTTTCTGGTTTTTTATAAGTATTGTCTTTTGAGCAACTGCTAAATATTACAGCAATACTTAAGATTAATAAATTGATTTTTTTCATGTTAAATTTTTTGTTTGCAAATCTACAATTATTGTTTATTATTAGTAAAAAAGTAGATAGTTATTTTCTATATTTGACTTTCTCAAAAAAAATAATTTTCAATGGAAATTCAAGATACTCCTATAAGAGGACTAATGATAATAAAACCAAATGTTTTTGATGATAACAGAGGTTATTTTTATGAATCTTGGAATAAAGAATTGTTTAAGATATTAGGTAATGATATAGATTTTGTACAGGATAATCAGTCATTATCTCAAAAAGGTGTACTTAGAGGTCTTCATTTTCAAAAGCCCCCATATGAGCAAGGAAAATTGGTTCATGTTATAAAAGGTTCGGTTATGGATATAGCTTTAGATATTAGAAAGAACTCCCCAACTTATGGGCATCATTTTAGTGTAATTCTTTCTGATGAAAACAAAAAAATATTATGGGTTCCACCTGGATTTGCTCATGGATTTGTCGCTTTAGAGTCGGATACTATCTTTACATATAAATGTACAAATTTTTACAATAAGGACGCAGAAGGGACTATATTATGGAATGATAGTGATTTAAATATTAATTGGGGTGTTCAAGATCCAATAATATCAGAAAAAGATGCGAAAGCCGAAAGTTTCAGAAATTTTACAGCTAAGTTTTAAAATGAAAAAGATAAATCTGTTTTTTTTATTTCTTGTCTCGTCTATTATTTTAGTAAATCTATTTATTTTTTCTGAAAACTTTGAGAGTGAGGATATTCTTCATCAAAAACAATTTACCAGCAAGTATGGAATTTATTCTTTAGTGAAGCCAAAAGCCCTGGACTTTGCTGGTGAGCCTATTCCATTTGAAGCCCCTGAGATATGGGAGAGATTAGATAAAGAATTGCTAAAAAATACTTATTGGCAATCTAATACAATGTTATATTTTAAAAGAGCAAATAAATACTTTCCTATTATTGAACCGATTCTTAGGCAAAATAATATTCCAGAAGACTTCAAGTATTTGGCTGTTATAGAAAGTGGATTAGATAATGTTATTTCACCTGCAGGAGCGGCAGGATTCTGGCAAATTTTAAAAGGAACTGCTCGTGAACACGGATTAGAAGTTAACACTTCTATAGATGAAAGGTATAATCTTGAGAAAGCAACCTTAGTGGCATGTGAGTATCTTCAACAAGCATATGATAAATTTGGTAGTTGGACAATGGCAGCAGCATCCTACAATATGGGAAGAAATGGTGCAAGAAGAAAAATAAAAGAACAATCATCAAATAATTATTATAATCTGCATTTAAATTCAGAAACAGCTCACTATGTATTTAGAATTATTGCAATAAAAGAGATTTTTAGTAAACCTAGAAATTATGGCTTTGTATTTAGAGAAAGAGATCTGTATAAAATGCAGAAATATACCACTATTGATATAGATTCAACAATTGCAAATTTATCAGAATTTGCTAAAGAAAATGGAACAAATTATAAGCTTTTAAAATCATTAAATCCGTGGCTTAGGGCAAAATCATTGCCAGATGAGTCAAGAAAAAAATATGTTCTTAAGATTCCACAAAATAGTGAGTTAAGTGTATTTCGTGATTTTAAATCTAAAGTAGATAGAATACAATAGAATGGAAAATAAAAAAGATGTTATTTCTATTCATGGTGCTCGTGTTCATAATTTAAAAAATATTGATTTAGATATTCCCAGAAACAAGCTCGTTGTTTTTACGGGAAAAAGCGGAAGTGGAAAATCTTCTTTAGCTTTCGATACAATACATGCAGAGGGTCAAAGAAGATATTTAGAAACTTTTAATGCTTATGCCAGACAGTTTTTAGGTAATATGGAACGTCCAGATGTTGACAAGATTACAGGTCTTAGTCCTGTTGTTGCTATTGAACAGAAAACCACATCTAAAAACCCTAGATCTACTGTAGGCACCATAACAGAGATTTATGATTATTTGCGTTTACTCTACGCAAGAATAGGAATAGCGTATTCGTACAATACAAATAAAAAGATGGTTAGTTTTACAGATCCTGAAATTTTAAATTTACTTTTTGATGATTTAAAAGATCAAGCTATCACTATTTTAGCGCCCTTAGTGAGATCAAGAAAAGGTCACTATGCCGAACTATTTCATTCCTTAGCCAAAAAAGGATTTTTAAAGGTGAGAATTAATGGTGATATTGTTGATATTAGACCATCTCTTAAATTAGACAGATATAAAACACACGACATAGAAGTTGTTATCGATAGACTTAAGGTTACAGCTAAAAACAAAAAACGCTTGTTAGATTCATTAAAATTGGCGATGAAGAATGGAGACGGAATTATGATGGTAATCGATGTCAAGACCCAAGATATACGATATTTTAGTAAATCATTAATGTGCCAAGAAACAGGTATTGCTTACAAAAAGCCTGAACCTAATTCTTTTTCATTCAATTCCCCAAAAGGGGCTTGTACATCTTGTAATGGTCTAGGTAAATATAAAATGGTTAGCGTAGATAAAATTATTACGGATGAGAATCTTAGTATTAATAACGGTGCAATTGCTCCTATATCAAATCAAAAATCTGATTGGATATTAAATCAAATAGACTTAATTGGTAAAAAATTTAATTTTAATCTTAGTACTCCTGTTAAAGAGATTTCAAAATCAGGATTAAATGCTATAATGTATGGTATAGAAGATACGTTAAAAGTAAATCTGAAAACTGCTGGAATTTCAAAAACCTATAAATTAAAATTTGAGGGTATTATTAACTTTATTGATGAACAATACAGAACTTCTAACATAAGGTCAATAGAGAAATGGGCTTCAAAATTTATGATTGAACATAATTGTGATGAGTGTATGGGTAGTAGGTTAAATATCGAATCCTCTCATTTTAAAGTATGTAGTAAGACTATTTATGAAATCTCTAATATGGATATATTGTCATTAGCTGAATGGGTAGATGAGATTCATACTGAAATTGATAAGAATCAATTAAAAATAGCTAAACAGATTATAAAAGAACTGAGAAAGAGATTACAATTTATTATAGATGTTGGATTATCTTATTTATCATTGAATAGAAGCTCCAAAACTTTAAGTGGAGGAGAAGCTCAGAGAATTCGACTTGCTACTCAGATTGGAACTCAGCTAACAAATGTGCTCTACATATTAGACGAACCTAGTATAGGCTTGCATCAAAGAGACAATCATCAGCTCATTAAATCTCTTAAAAAATTAAGAGATATTGGTAATTCTGTGATTGTTGTAGAGCACGATAAAGATATGATTAAAGAAGCTGATTATATTGTAGATTTAGGTCCTGAAGCGGGAATATATGGTGGAGAGGTAGTCGCTAAAGGAGATTATGAGTCAATACTAAGTAATGATTATATAACTGCTGCTTATTTAAATGGTACTAAAAGAATTGATGTTCCAGATTTAAGAAGAAATGGTAATGGAAAGTATTTAACTTTAAATGGTGCTAACGGAAATAACCTTAAGAATGTTTGCCTAAAAATCCCGCTTGGGTTACTTTGTTGTGTTACTGGAGTTTCAGGAAGTGGTAAATCCACGTTAATAAATGAAACATTATATCCAATTCTTAATAAACATTTTTTCAGAGGAGAAAAAGAGCCTCTAGAATATAAGAATATAATAGGTATAGACAATATTGATAAAGTTATATCTGTTAATCAATCTCCTATTGGAAGAACTCCAAGATCAAATCCAGCAACATATACTGGAGTTTTTTCTGAAATTAGAAAGTTGTTTGCAATTCTACCAGAAGCGAAAATTCGTGGCTATAAACCTGGTAGATTCTCTTTTAATGTTGTTGGGGGCCGCTGTGAATCATGTAGAGGAGGTGGAATGAAGACAATTGAAATGAATTTTCTACCTGATGTTGAAGTGCATTGTGAAGAGTGTAATGGCAAACGCTATAACAGAGAGTCCCTTGAGATTCGATTTAAGGGAAAATCTATCTCAGATGTGTTAAACTTAACAATTAATCAGGCCGTCCAATTTTTTGATAAAATACCAGCTATTTTTCAAAAAATAAAAGCACTTCAAGATGTTGGATTAGGATATATCACTTTAGGCCAATCTTCAACTACTCTTTCTGGTGGAGAAGCTCAAAGGATTAAATTAGCATCTGAATTGTCTAAAAGGAATACCGGAAATACCTTTTATATATTAGATGAACCTACAACTGGCCTGCATTTTGAAGATGTTCAAGTATTATTAAACGTTCTTAGTACGATTGTTGAGAAGGGGAATTCAGTTATGATTATTGAACATAATTTGGATGTTATAAAAGCAAGTGATTATATATTTGACTTAGGTAAAGAAGGTGGCGAGCAAGGAGGGTATATTATTGGTGAGGGGAAGCCTGAAGTATTTATTAAAAATAAGAATAGTTATACAGCAAATTATTTGTCGATGGAGTTAGTCTAGTTTGAATATATTTAAATATATTCGTAATAATAAAATACAAATTAGATGGAGTTAGGTGAAAAAAAGATAATAAATGCATTTAAAGAAAAAACTTGGAATGAAATAAGAACTGCAGATTCTTGGCAGATTTTTAAGATAATGTCCGAATTCGTAGAGGGTTTTGAGTCTATGTCAAAAATTGGGCCATGCGTCTCTGTTTTTGGATCCGCTCGAACTTTACCAGAAAATAAATATTACAAAACAGCTGAAGAGATAGGGCATCTACTTACTTTCAAAGGATATGGAGTTATTACAGGTGGTGGCCCAGGAATTATGGAAGCAGCTAATAAAGGTGCGAAAAGAGGCGGTGGAAAATCTGTAGGACTTAATATTGAACTTCCTTTTGAGCAGTCTCACAATGATTTTATTGACAATGATAAAATTTTAAATTTTGATTATTTTTTCGTTAGAAAAGTGATGTTTGTAAAATATGCTCAAGGTTTTATTGTGTTACCTGGTGGTGTTGGTACTCTTGACGAGTTATTTGAAGCTATTACTCTCATACAAACAGGAAAAATTGGAAAGTTTCCAATAGTTTTAGTAGGACATTCTTATTGGGATGGAATGATAAAATGGATTAAGGCCACTATGCTTGAATTGGAAAAAAATATTAGCGCTTCGGATTTAGATCTTTTTAGTGTGGTTGACACCCCAGAAGAAGCTGTTGAAGTTATCGAACAATTCTATAAATTATATAATTTAAAACCTAATTTTTAGAATATCGAATAGCTTTCTGTTTTTTTTAGTATTTTTACGAAAATATAAAACCATATCTGATGGATAACTTCCCGAAATTTTTTTTTATTCTTATAACATTTTTAGCTTCTCTAAATCTTTTTTCCCAGAGTAGTTCTACAGTAAAAGATCTAGAAAATCCCTTTGCTCCTCGTTTTACTTTAGGAACTGGTTTCTATACGCTAACTGGAGATATTCAAAATTCAGATTTAGGATTTTTGAATGGTCAATTAGGTTATAATGCAGGAATGAAATTTATTTTAGATGAGAACCGAGAATTATCATTCTTATTGTACAGAGCAAGTTTTTATGGTAATAATAATAATGAACGATTTTCTTCAGATATAGATGGTTTTGGCTTGCATTATAATTATGTTTTAAATGACTTATTTGGTGAATTAAGAATTAGCCCGTTAACAACATTAGGAATTCAAAGTCAATCTGTTTCAACAACATTTGATGGCATTAAAAAAGATAGAATTAATTCATTAGCCATCCCTTTGGGCTTTGGTTTAAGGATGGATATTTCTGATCGCATGCAGTTTGATATAACTTTTAACTTTGCATTAGGAATGAGTGATATAGACATGTCAGAGATAAGTGTTGATAAGTCCGACGGATATAAATCATTAAACTTCACGATTCATTATGATTTGTTTTCATATGTTACCAACAAAGTTGATGAGTCCTTAGATGACAGTTATTATAATGATGTTGACTTTGCTAAAATAGAATCCGAAGATGAAGATGGTGATTTAGTTGTTGATATGTACGATTATTGTCCAAGAACACCACTTGGCGTCAAGGTAGATAACAACGGCTGTCCTTTTGATGATGATAAAGATGGTATCCCAAATTACCTCGATAAGGAGAAAGACACGCCAATTGGGTTGTTAATCGATGAGAATGGAGTAGCGCTTTCAATTGATCAATATAAAAGTGTATATTCAGATTCAGAAGTTGCATCAAGAAAATATGCAAACTTCTACAATGAGATTGAAATAAAACGTGAGGATTACAAAACAATTGATGAATATCTAATTGCTAAGGCTAATGCTTTTAATAAGGCATTTAATGAAAGACAGAGTGATAAACTAATTATAAAGCCTTTAGTTTACAAGGTTCAGATTGCCTCTTTTAATGAAATTATTCCAGCTAGAGTTTTAAATAAGCTTTTAAGTATCGATGACCTTGAAAGTTTTGTAATGGATGACAATTCTGTTGTATATGCTGTTGGTAGTTATGAAAGAGTTAATGATGCGCAGATTAGACAGGATGAAATGGATCCAAAGTGGTATGATGAAACGGAAATATTAGTTGACAACAATGGTTCTATTTCTAAATATATTTATCCATCTGAAGAAATTCTAGATTTTGACTATGACGAGAGAGTCTCTTCTGATTCAATTGATCGTGTTATTTCAGAGCCATTTGATTCAACTACATATAGAGTCCAAATTGGTGCATTTAGAAAGCCCTTATCAAATCAGATTTTTAAGGGCATAGATAATTTAATTTCCTTCACAAATAAAAATGGTTTAATTATATATATGGTCGGATCTTTTAATAAATATGAAGAGGCCATTGATTATCAATCTCAAATGCAGGCTCGGGGATTTGATGATGCTTTTATTATAACTTACGATAATGGAGAGCGTGTAAAACTTAATATTGCTATTTCAAAGAATAAGTTAAAGAAGAAAAAAGAAGTAAATCAATCAAAAATTGATTCTAAAAAAGAAGTTTCAAATATTAGTTTTACTGTTCAAGTTTTAGTTGCAAAAGCAACAGTTGATACAAACCTTTTGAGCAAGTTTTCACAATTGGGAAATGTTGAAAAGATTGCGAAAGGTTCAGATATGTATGAGTATTACGCAGGTACCTACTCAAATTATTCTGATGCGCAAATTCAACTTAGCAAAGCAAAAAAAATAGGATTTTCTGATGCATTTATTTTTTCTGTAGAAAAAGGTGAAAGAAAATCGATTGAGCAAAAATAATTTTTAATTAAATTAAGTGCCGGAGTTATTTTTCGTTTTCTTACTGCCTTCATAGACATTAAAATTTCTAAAACTACATTCAAGTTCTCCATTAAAAACTTTAATTTTTTTGTTTGGTTTTAAGCCTATATATTTTATGTTTGATATATCAGAAGATATCAACCATACTTCACATTCTTGATAATTATGTTTTAGTGTTGTCCCAACTTTCTCGTAGAAATCATCTACTTCTATGTCTAATCTTTCTCCGTATGGTGGATTAAAAAGTACAAATGTTCCTGGATGTATTTTTTGTTCAAAGAAATTTGAATTAGTGATTTTAATATTATCTTTAAGTAAAGCATTATCAATATTAGTTCTGCTTATTCTTACAGCTTTTTGAAAGTTATCACTACCAGTTATTTTGCCAGTATAGTTTTTCTCTTTGTTTAGTGAAGTCTCAATAATTTTTTCCCATAGAACTTGATCAAAGTCTTTCCAACTCTGAAATCCAAATTGTTGACGAAAAATATTTACAGGTATATTGTAAGCAATAAGGGCTGCTTCAATAACTACAGTTCCACTACCGCACATTGGGTCATGAAAATTTGAAGATTTGTTCCAGTTGCTCAATAAAATTAATCCTGCAGCTAATACTTCATTCATTGGAGCAGTAACAGCATCTAATTTGTATCCTCTTTTGTGTAGTGAATCTCCTGAGCTGTCAAGTGAAATTGTACATGTATGTTTATTGATGTGAAGATGTATTTTTATATCAGATTCTTTAGGGTTTACATTTGGTCTCTTGTTATATTTTTTTCTAAAAGTATCAGCTATTGCATCTTTTAAAACTAATGAGGCGTATTTACTATGTGTAAAAACTTCTGAATTGCATGTTGCTTGAGTAGAGAAAGTCGATTCTAATTCAAAAATATTAGTCCAATCTATCTCACATAACTTTCTATATAGTTCTTTTTCATCATGTGCTTGAAAGTGTGCTATTGGTTTTAACACTCTAAGTGCTGTTCTTAAGTTTAAGTTTGCTTTGTACATAAATCCTTTGTCTCCTTTAAAGCTTACAGCTCTATTAAGAATTTTTATATTTTGAGCACCTAATTCTTTTAACTCATCAGCTAGTATTTCTTCTAAGCCATACATTGTCTTGGCTAGCATGTAAAAATTTTCTGTTTTCATTTGGCAAATGTAATGCTTATTACATAATTTTATATGAGTTTGATTAATTACTAAATATGCTTTGTTGATTAAATTATATATATAAGTTTTCTATATTACATATTATATTTAAAAACAATATTAAATCTATTAATTTTTATTGCCAAAAGTATATTTTTACAAAATGAAAGATTTTATGTCGTTGGGTGTTAATAAGCCGTTTATTAAAGGATTAAGTGAATTAGGTGTTTTAGTTCCTACAGAAATTCAAGTTCAAGTTATTCCTTTGTTATTATCTAGTGAGAATGATTTAGTTGGTCAAGCACAAACTGGTACAGGTAAAACAATAGCATTTGGATTACCACTATTGCATAAAATTGATATAAAAAAACCATGTATACAAGGTTTAATTTTATGTCCAACAAGAGAATTAGGAAAGCAAGTTGCTAAACAATTGTTTCGAATTACAAAGTACTCAGAAAAAATCTTTGTTGAATCTGTTTATGGAGGTAGTAAAATTGAAAAACAGATTAATAACCTAAAAAGAACTACTCATATAGTAGTTGCAACTCCTGGCAGACTTATTGATTTATTAGAACGTAAGGCTCTTGATTTGACTCATGTTAAAACAATAATTTTAGATGAAGCAGATGAGATGTTAAGTATGGGTTTTAAGAAGGAATTAGATGAAATTTTATCTTTTTTAAGTAATACAGAAAATAAATGGTTGTTTTCAGCAACCTTACCTTCTGAAATTAAGCATATGATAAATCAACATATGAGTGAAAAGGCTCATAGAATTTTAGTAAGTAAGGGTAATGTTATTAATTCTAACATTGAACACAAGTTTGTATTATGTGATGATCAAGAAAAATTTAATGTTTTACTGCAATTTTTAAATACTGTAAAGAAAGAGAGAGGAATTATATTTTGTCGAACACGAAAAGATACAGAAAAGTTAACTGCAAAATTGCTATCGAAGAATATTTGTATTGGGCCACTGCATGGAAATCTACTGCAAAAAGAACGTGATAAAGTCATGAGAGCATTTAAAAAGCAGACTTTAAATATTATAGTGGCTACTGATATTGCGGCAAGAGGAATTGATATTTCAAAATTATCCTATGTTGTACATTATCAATTGCCAGATAAAGATGAGTATTATACGCACAGAAGTGGTAGAACTGCAAGGGCAGGAAACTCAGGGTTTTCATTAGTACTTGCGAATAGATATGATATAAAAAAGATAAGGGTTTATGAGAAAAGCTTAAAAATTTCATTTCAGAAAATAAATTTGATAAAATGAAAATTTTGTTGAAGTAAAATTTCAAGAAAGCATCTAGTTGCTAAAACTAAATTCAGCAGGATTATTGCACTCTAAAGGGGTATTTGTGTATAGATAAATCGTTATTAGCTTTAGTTATTTTCTGTTTTAAATTTTCCTTAAAATTGAAAATTTTATCGTGGATCTCTTCTTTTTCTACAGCGAGAATTTGTGCCGCTAATATGCCGGCATTTAGAGCTCCATCTAGTCCTACTGTTGCTACAGGGATGCCTGGAGGCATTTGCAGAATAGATAGTATTGAGTCCCAGCCATCTATTGATATTGATGAGCGGCAGGGAACTCCAATGACTGGAACCGTTGTGAATGCAGCCACAACTCCGGGCAAGTGTGCCGCACCTCCTGCTCCTGCTATAATAACTTTAATCCCATTTTTTCTAGCGTTAGTTGCGAAATTTTCTACCAATTGAGGTACTCTATGAGCAGATAACGCATTTATTTCAAACGGTATTTCCATATCGTTTAGGAACTCTGCTGCTTTTTTCATTATAGGCATATCAGATGTGCTACCCATTATTATGCTAACTAATGCTTTCATTATTTTTTTTGACAAATATATTTATAAAAATAAAAAATAAACAAATGAATTATTATTTCTTTTATAAAATGATGACACATTATATATAAGCCTAAATTTTTGATGCAATTTATTTATCACTAATTAATATCATGTTTTATAAATTGATTGTTATCAAAGGTTATTTTCAGTTGATTTCGATTAATTTTTTAAATAGGATCATCAGATTTTCATACTATTTAGTATTTTTTCAGGAGCGATATAATGAATTCTATCTAATAAGTAGAATACTAATCTGTTGTTTTACAGTGTTTTTTTAGTACTTTTATATAACTACTTTAAAATAATTATAATTAATTGTTATATCAATTAAAAGAAGTTATATTTGCAGCCGCTTTTTGATTAAGCCAAATCGTTCTAAAAAAAATATTTAATTTTTTTATTAATATAAAGTTTAGGTGTTAATTATTTTATTATTTTTGCGCCCGCTTTTAATTAATTAGCACGTTTTACTAAAGTTAAAAAAAAGTCTTAAAATAGGTTGGTAATTCATTTTATCATATTATGTTTGCAACCCTTTTTATAAAACAGTTCATTTACATATTGAAGATAGAATTAATTACATCCAATTACAGTCAAATACAAATTTTTTATACAATGAAGAGCTTGATCCTGGCTCAGGATGAACGCTAGCGGCAGGCCTAACACATGCAAGTCGAACGGTAACATGAGAGCTTGCTCTTGATGACGAGTGGCGCACGGGTGAGTAACGCGTATGCAATCTACCTATAACTGAGGAATAGCCCAGAGAAATTTGGATTAATACCTCATAATAATATTATTTGGCATCATTTAATATTTAAAACTCCGGTGGTTATAGATGAGCATGCGTTCTATTAGTTAGTTGGTGAGGTAAGAGCTCACCAAGACTTCGATAGATAGGGGGCCTGAAAGGGTGATCCCCCACACTGGTACTGAGACACGGACCAGACTCCTACGGGAGGCAGCAGTGAGGAATATTGCACAATGGAGGAAACTCTGATGCAGCCATGCCGCGTGCAGGACGAATGCCCTATGGGTTGTAAACTGCTTTTTTACAAGAAGAAACCTTGG
>ENA-UZWW01001898-UZWW01001898.1-metagenome-genome-assembly--contig:-Day-5--50m-contig-1898_pt1 | contig 21270 bp, 8 predicted proteins | sample MGYA00260348_ERZ794908 | MGnify/ENA metagenome assembly ERZ794908
TGAAATTCATTATGCATTTTATCTATTATTATACACTTTATCGACAAAATCATACAAATAAGTTTTTTTATTTCATTTATTCATATTTTTCTAGATATCTTTTAAAAAATTAATTGCTTTTGAGATATAAACCTCTTAAAAGTTAAATAGATTTTACAAAGGGCCACCTATTTTTACAAACACAAATATTATCTAATTACTATGAAAAAATTATTACTCATTTTATTTATAATGTCTTCAGCATTTAGTTATGCTCATGCACCAAATCAAAGTTATATTTTTCTTAGGATTTATGAAACTAATGGAATTGAAGGTCGTTATGAAATTAATGTTAAAGAAATAAATAAAATTTTCAATCTTAACTTATCTAAAGATGCTACGGTTAATGATTTAAAACCATACAAACAGCGTATTCAAGAATATTTCCTTAAAAATTCTTCTTTTATCTCTACATTAGACCGCTATACCGTTAATTTTGGAGATTTAGGAGTTGTTCGTATATCTTCAGGAAATTATATGCAATTTCATTTTAAGCTAAATGAAGTAAAACAGCTTCCAGAGAACCTAGACGTATTTTACAATGTAGGTTTTAAAGAAGATCCAAATCACAGAGGGTTTTTAACTGTAGAATATAACTGGAAGGCTGGTATGATTAATAATGAAGCGGTAATAGCTCTAGATTTCTCTCCATCTGATCCTAATGATACACTAAATCTTAGCGAGTCTTCTGTCTTTACTGGATTTATAGCTATGATTAAGCAAGGTGTATGGCATATCTGGATAGGTCTAGATCATATCTTATTTCTACTAGCACTAATATTACCGTCAGTAGTTAGAAGGCGTAAAAACAACAATAATGCATATAGTATTTATGGTTGGGAACCTGTTATGACTTTTAAAGCTGCTTTTTTTTACATCATTAAAGTAGTCACTTTTTTTACGATTGCCCACACCATTACACTTACTCTTGCTTCTTTAGAAATTGTAATGTTACCATCACAAATAGTAGAGTCCATTATTGCATTTTCAATAGGCTTAGCAGCTTATCATAATATTAAGCCTATTTTTAAAATGAAAGATTGGATTATTGCTTTCATTTTTGGGCTATTTCATGGTTTTGGTTTTGCAAGTGTTTTAAGTGATTTGGGCTTAACTGGTGAGTTTTTAACCTTATCCCTATTAGGTTTCAATATTGGAGTAGAACTTGGCCAAGTCGCCATTATCATTGGCATATTTCCTATTTTATACTTAATGAGAACGTATAAGTTCTATCCTAAATTTTTAGTTTACACTTCTGTGTTTCTTATTATTATTTCTCTTTATTGGTTTATTGAACGTGCATTTGACATTAATCTAATGCTTGATGATTATTTAAAAATGTATGCTTACGAAGCAGCAAAATGGTTAGGCTTAAAATAAATTATTGCTCAAAAAAAGATTAATTCAATAAACAACTTGTGAAAAAAGATAATGAAAAAACATCATTGCTAAATAGGTGGAAAAATAGATCTAAAGAAAAATCTTTAACTAATTCCATCGAAAAAGCTCCATTAGGGATAAAAATACCGTTATCCCATGGACAAAAAATGCTTTGGTTTTTACAACAAATATATCCTGAGAATCCTTTTTATAATTATTCAGAAAAATACACATTTAGTGGAGATCTTCAAGAAGATATTCTTATAAAGAGTTTAAAATTGGTCTATAACGACCATGATATACTAAGAACTACATACCATATAGATGATAATGAAGTTTTTCAGAAAATTGATAATACAGCTAGTTTAGATATATTAACCTATAATTTAAGTTCACTTCCAGAAGTAGAGGCAAAAATTGAAGCCGATAAAATAATGGAAACCTGTGCTACAAAGCATTTTGACTTAAGTAAAAGTCCATTAGTAAGAATAGCTTTAATTAAAATTAGCACTAAGAAAAATATTCTATTAATTACCTTACACCATATTGTTACAGACAAATGGTCGATGCGTATTTTCCGTGATCATCTAGCTAGTTATTACAAATCATTTTCTTCAAATGAAAATCATACAAATAAAAGAGCATCACTTCAGTATTCCGATTATGCCTATTGGTTAGAGACAAAAAAAACAAACACAAAACAACTAGACTATTGGAAAAATAAGTTATCAGGAGAGATTCCAAATTTAGACCTACCAACAGATCATATTAGACCATTAAAACCGTCATTTGCAGGAGCAGCATCGTATACTCAAATATTTAATCAAGAATTATCTAATAAACTACTAGCACTATCAAAGGAACTAGAAACTACACCTTATGTGCTTATGCTAACTGTATATTATCTTTTTTTATATAGACTTAGTGGGCAAACCGATATTTTAATAGGTTCCCCAGTTACTAATAGAGATCAAAAAGTATTAGAAGAACTTATTGGTTTTTTTAACGATACTATAGTATTACGCACCAAAATTTTGCCAAACATGTCATTTAAAAACTTGGTAAAAGAGGTTAAAAAAAACACTTTAGAAGCATTTGCAAATAAAGATATTCCGTTTGATGTTTTAGTGAAAGAACTTAAAGTAAAGCGATCTTTAAGTGTGAACCCGTTCTTCCAAGCTATGTTCCTTTATCATTCTGTTCCTGAAAATCCATTTTTTAGTGATGATTTAAAAATGTCGCATACATGGTTCGATTCTAAAGTTTCAAAGTTTGACCTTACTATATATATATCTGAAGAAAATGGCATATTGTCTTCTACTTTGGAATATGCTTCAGACTTATTTAATGAATCTACAATAAACCGTTTTCAAAACTATTTTAAATCACTAATAGAAGGCGTTGTATCAAACCCGAATCAAAGTATTTCGGAAATACCAATGCTTTCTGATGCCGACAAACACATTCACCTAAATAAGGAAAAAACCAGTTCTAATAATTTTGAAGCATATACTGGAATTCATAATATCATTGAGAATATTGCTGAAAATCATCCTGAAAATTTGGCGTTAACGTTTGGAGAAAATTCTATTAGCTATAAAACACTAAACGAAAAAGCCAACCAAGTAGCACAGAATATTTTAAAAAATTCTACAAAAAACAACGAAATTGTAGGCTTGTGCATTGAACGTTCTTTAGATTTAATTATTGGCATGTTAGGCATTTTAAAGGCTGGTTGTGCGTATTTACCAATTGATCCAGAATACCCAAAACAGCGAGTTAGTTTTATGCTTAAAGATGCAAAAGTTAATACTATTGTTTCACAAAATTCGCTTTTACCTCTTTTTGATGAATTTGAAATAAATTTAATTTTAATTGATCAAATTGATAATTTACAAAACTCCAATAGTATTAAGTTACCTGTTATAAAGGAAACTGGTTTAGCTTATGTTATCTACACCTCTGGAAGTACAGGCATACCAAAAGGAGTGCCAATAACTCACAAAAACATTATAAACTCTACTGCTGGAAGGCTAGATTTTTATGATGAAAACCCATCTGCGTTTTTACTTATGTCATCCATTTCTTTTGATAGTTCTAAAGCTGGTATTTTTTGGACTTTGTGTACAGGTGGAAATTTAGTTATTGCTGAAAAACGTATTGAACAAGATATTGAGCAAATTGCTAACGTCATAGAACAACACAAAGTGAGTCACACACTAATGCTTCCTTCTTTGTATCATGTTATATTAGAAAATATTGAAACAAATAAATTAAAAAGCTTAACAACAGTTATGGTTGCTGGTGAGGCTTGTTCGAAATCGCTTTGCGATATTCATTTTAAAACCTTATCTAATGTTTCTTTATATAATGAATACGGTCCAACAGAAGCATCAGTATGGTGTATTGCACACAAAATAGTAACGGCTGATTTACATAACGTACAAATTCCCATAGGAAAAGCAATTGCCAATGCACAAATTTATTTATTAGATGATAATAAAAACAAAGTCCCTTTTGGAACTTCTGGTGAAATTTATATTGGTGGTGAAGGACTTTCTAAAGGGTATTTAAATAGACCAGAATTAACAAGTGACGTTTTTATTAATAACCCTTTTAATACTGATGAAAAACTATATAAAACTGGAGATTTAGCAAAATATAAAAATGATGGCACTATTCTGTTTTTGGGGAGAATAGATCAACAAATAAAAATAAGAGGGTATCGTGTAGAACTAGACGATATTGAAAATACAATAAACAAGAATGAGCTAGTCGAAAAATCTGTTGTTATAGTTAAACAAGATGAAGGAAAACCAAAACGACTTATTGCTTACTTAAAACCAAACGAATCATTTGATGAAAACAAATTAAAACATCGCCTTAAAGAAGAGCTGCCAGACTACATGGTTCCAAGTAGCTTTATTTTGATTGATGATATACCACTTCTCCCAAATGGTAAAATTGATAAGAAATCACTCAGTAAGATTGATGCTATTACCAAACCTAAAGACAGTAGCCATATTGAAAAGCCTAAAAATGATATTGAGCAAAAGTTACTCGATATATGGGAAGGCATTTTAAATATAAAACCTTTAAGTATTACTGATAATTTCTTTGAAATTGGTGGCGATTCTATTTTAAGTATTCAAATTATTGCCAGAGCACGGAAAGCTGGTTTAGTTATCGCTCCTAATCAACTATTTGAGCATCAAACTATCTCTGAATTAGCTATGTTTATCTCTTTAGAAAGCGAATCCAACAAAGCAACAGAAGCTATGGTTTTGGGAGAAATTCCTTTAACACCTATTCAAGAGTGGTTTTTTGATACTCATAAAGCAGCTCCAGAATATTGGAATCAAATATTTAAAATAAAAGATTTACCAAAAGCAATCAATAAAAATGACTTATCGAAAATTTCTGATCAAATAATAAAAGCAAATGATGCGCTAAGGCTAAGCTTTTATTTAGATGATAACAAATGGAAAGCTAAGGTTCTAAATCCGAATGAAATTGATGTCTTTATTACAGTTGACATTTCAAATGAAAAGGCTTCAGATTACGCTATAAAAATAGAACAGACTCTACAAGAAATTCAGGAAAAAATCACACTGGGGAAAGGCAATCTTTTTAAATGTATTTATTTTGAAACTGGGGATAACTCTAAAAATGTAATCATACTTTTAGCACATCACTTAGTGACAGATTTTGTATCCTGGCAAATTATTTTAAATGCATATACTGAGGCAATCCATAATAATAAAATTATCACACAAAGTACAAAAACAGCATCTATCAGGACTTGGGGCAATTATTTGTTTGATTTAGTGAATTCAAAAACTATAACAGATGAACTTGACTATTGGAAAGATCAAATAACATATAAAACTATTTTACCAAAAGACTTTGAAAACAGTTTACCTATAGTAGAAAAAGATGTTAGTGTCGTCAATTTTGAAATTGACAATACAATAACCAACAACCTCATTTCTAATGCGAACAAAGCATACAATACAAAAATTGATGATCTGCTTTTAACCGCTTTAATTGACACATTAAGTATTTGGACAAACAATAGCAATAAAATTACTCTAGCTATGGAACGCCATGGTAGGGAATCTATAAATACAACTATAGATTTATCAAATACCATAGGATGGTTCACTGCATTTTTTCCAAGAACATTTAATTTTGAATCGACAACAGATATTGCTTCAAAAATTGTTGCCACAAAAGAACAAATGCGACAAATTCCAAATGGTGGCATAGGTTATGGAGCATTACGTTATTTAACCTCAAAACTGGGTAATATAGAGTACCCTGAAATTGTGTTTAATTATTTAGGAAAGCAAACTACTGGAGAAAACAATATAGAATTTTTATCAAAAAACACGAGACACCCCTTTAGTGAAAGACACTATTATATAGAAATAAATGCTTTAATTAAAAATGGGATTTTAGGTTTAAGTTGGAGCTATTCGAATAAAATTCATAAAGCTGAGACAATTAAAATTCTAATTGACAATTTTAATGAATCGCTAAAAAATATTGTAAACCACTGTATGAATGCAGAGACTGTAAAATATACGCCATCAGATTTTGAAGACGTAGATTTAGATCAAGATGAGTTAGACAATTTACTAAACGATTTAGAACTTTAATTTGATGCAACATATAGCTGTTATAACTTCTGGTTTAGTTGGCATTACCAACGCTAGTTTTAAATTGGTTTCCAAACTAAAAGAGGAAGGTTACAGGGTAACTTATCTATGCCCTATCGATATTAAAGATAAGGTTGAAGCACAAGGCATTGATTATATACAATTACCGGAAATTAATTTTGGGTTTTCGTTTTTAAAACCTGAAGGTTTTTTATATCATATTACACATTTAAAAACTCAATATTACAAGGGTAAAAAAGAACTAAATATTTACAACTATCAAAAGATTCTAGATAATTTAAAACCAGATATCGCGCTTATTGACGAAGAATTACACGAACTTATTTTTTCGAGTATTAAATTAAATATTCCTGTAAAATTGATTAGCCAATTTTTTTCAAGTAGAATGCGATATAACCTGCCTCCTATACGTTCAAGCATAATTCCGAAAAAAGGAATAAAAGGAAGCTCATTAGGGATATTGTTTGCTTGGCTATTTTTAAAATTAAAAATTTATGGGCGAGTATTTTTGAATAAAACAATGCTTAAAAGCAGCAGAGGATCAGTTCTGAAAAAGTATGCAAAAGATATAGGTTTGCGAGGAAAATCACTTATTCGAAGAAATTTTCCTTCGGTATTTATACATAGAGATTTACCCATATTATCTATGACATTGCTAGAATTAGAATTCCCGCATTTAAAACCAAAAAATATTTCCTATATAGGACCTATGGTTCTAGAGAACAAGACTACTGATTTAGAAATTCCACACGCATTAAGAACTATTGTAGAATCGAAAACAACCCTTAATAAGAAGCTCATTTATTGCTCCTTAACTTCAATGGCAGAAACTGGAGATATTAACTTTATTGAGAAAGTAATAGATGCTGTTAAAAGTGAAAAAAACTGGATACTTATAATATCACTTGGAGGTAAAATAAATACTAATACATTTAAAAATATGCCGAATAACGTTCATGTTTTTAAATGGATTCCTCAACTATATTTATTAAGCAAAACAGACTGTAGCATTAATCATGGTGGTATCCATACTATAAACGAATGCATAAACAATAAAGTTCCTATGCTAATATATTCTGGAAAAAAATATGATCAAAACGGAAATGCGGCAAGAATAGCATATCATGGTTTAGGTTTTATGGGTGATAAAGATATTGACCATCCAGAGGTTATTCGCTCAAAAATTAAAACTATTTTAAATAACGATGTCATCCTTTCTAAAATGAAAGTAATATATGATGTTCATAAAAAACATGACTCAAAAAAAATATCTTCATATTTATAAAAACATATATTATATTGCTTAGAATAGAAAAACTATGATTGACAGTGATAAGGAAAAATTAAAAGTAGAAGCTATATACCCGCTTAGTAATATGCAGCAGGGCATACTTTTCCACCACTTAACTGCAAAAAACGATCAAGGGTTTCTAAATGTACAATGTACCATAGATGGTAGTTTAAATAAAAGTCTACTAAAAAAGTCTTGGGATTTAGCCATTAAACGGCACCCCATTTTAAGAACTTCTGTACATTGGGAAAAAGTTAAAACCCCTATAAAACTTTTAACACCAAATGCATCTATAGAATGGACGGAGTTAGATTGGACTAATGAAACTGAACATGTTCAGATACAAAAACTAACTGAATTCAAAATTAACAACAAAAATGTTGGTCTTAATTTTCAAAAACATCCATTAGCAAAAGTTAGTTTAATTAAAACGAAAAAAGATTCTCATTATTTAGTTTGGTGTTGCCATCATTTATTATTAGACGGTTGGTCTTCTAGTATAATTTTAAAAGATGTTTTTACATTTTATGATGCCTTAGTCAATAATAACGAAGCAAACTTAGAACCTATACCCTCATACAAATCTTACCTAAGTTGGTTAAAAGAAACCAACGTAAATGAAGTCAAAAATTTCTGGATTAAAACATTTAAAGGATTTGAAAAACCTTTTTTGTTTAATAAAAACCAATCGCAATTACATAATACAGTAACTAACTACATCAATTTATCAACTGAAACTAGTCAAAAAGCTCAAACTTTAGCTAAAGCTAATCAAGTTACTTTAAACACTTTCTTTCAAGGCTTATGGTCCTTAATTATCTCAAAATATTCTAACTGTAAAGATATCACGTATGGCAATACTGTTTCTGGTAGATCGGGTTCATTTCCTAATATAGAGTTACTAGCAGATATGTTTGCTAATGTGCTTCCAGTAAGAACTTTAATTGATAATAATTTAGATATAAAAAACTGGCTAAAAAACATACAGTTACAACAATTAGAGGCTAGAAAGTATGAGCAATTTACTATAGGAGAAATTACCGAGTGGATTGAAAACACATCTGAAAATATTTTTGATAGCCTTTTTATTTTCGAAAATTTCCCATGGGATGATATAAAAGCAGGGAACATTAATGTACATAGTTCAAAAAGTGGAATAACAACAACTTATCCGCTAACTGTTACCATAAAAACTGGTGCATCAATTGAAATTTATTTATTTAGTGACGAATTGCTCTTTTCAAATGAAATAAATCAATGGTTTTTAAGTAGGTTCGAAGAGATAATTAATCTGCTTCATAATAATCAATCTTTTTCAATTGAATCTTTATTAGATAATATAACACCTATAACTTCTCATGTATTAAATGAAGTATCTAAAAAAAATAATACTTTAAATTTAATTATTAGTCCCAAAAACAAAACGCAACTAGAAATACTAAAAATTTGGGAAGGACTTCTCAATAAGAACAATATAAGTACTACCGATAACTTTTTTGAAATAGGAGGTAAATCTCTACAAGCTATTAAAATGTTCACGCTTATTGAAAAGAAACTTAAAATAAAAATATCTCCTATTACTTTGCTTGAACATTCAAGCATTGAAGCCTTATCAAAATATATTCAAGAGGATAAAAACAATACTTCATGGGATTATGTTGTGCCAATTAAAACCTCAGGAACAAAAAAACCTTTATTCTGTATTCACGGTGGCGGCGGTTATGTGTTTTTCTTTAACCCAATAGCAAATGCTTTAGATAAAGAAACCCCAGTTTATGCCATACAACCATCTGGTATAAATGGAAATCAAAAAATGCATCAAAGTATTGAAGATATGGCGAAAGATTACGCCAGAGAGATTAAAGACATACAACCTGAAGGTCCATATAATTTGTTAGTGTATTGCTTTAGTCCAGCCGTTGGTATTGAAATTGCAGGTCAATTTGAAAAGCATGGAGATAAAACCAATTTAATTGTTATTGATAGTATTATTAAACAAGAAGATTTCACAGACCCAATACGAATAAAAATGCGTCTTTCTGGGTTTTTAAGGCGTCTTACAAGCAACCCTTTTACGGCTGTAAAATTAATGATTTCAAATAATTATGAGCGTTTTTTAGAACCAACAGTTATTAAGCTATTTGGGTCATCAAACAAAAAAAATCTTGAAAAAATTAAGCAAAATTTAATTCGCATTTACAAATTGTACAAATGGAATAAAAAACACCCTGGCATTACAAATTTGATTTTAACTGAAAAACCAGATAAAAAACTAAATTTAACCTATATAGATGCATGGAATGACATAACTACACAGGATATTAATGTGCTATATACAGAAGGCGTACACCACCAACTGTTTAGCTCTCCATATGCAGATTTATTGGCTGAAAAAATAGAAAAAGTTATGATTCAAGATAATTAAAATCATGTTATTTTCGATAAAAAATAAAAAAATAGGACCAAACCAAACTCATGTATGGTATATATATTTTAGTCAACAATTAAATATTCTTTCTTATTTTTTAAGTATTCTTTCTAAAGACGAAATAGAAAAAGCCTCCAAATTTCGTTTTGAAAAAGATAAAAACTGCTCTATTATTACTCGAGGCGCATTACGATTTTTGTCTGGTAAATATTTAACAGAAAATCCTGAAGACATAAAATTTAAATATGGTGAGTTTGGAAAACCATATTACAATATGGAAACTGAATTAAAATTTAACGTGTCCCATTCTGGAAATATGGCAGTCATAGGTTTTGTCTTGAATGATGACATTGGTGTTGATGTAGAAGAAATGAAATCTGATTTTGAAGTTTTTGATATTGCTTCAAATTACTTTTCGGATTATGAAATAAAATCCTTGAAAGAAATACCAATTCAGAATCATGTAAAAGGTTTTTACAGATGTTGGACACGAAAAGAGTCTTTTATAAAAGCCAAAGCAAAAGGGCTTTCATTTCCGTTAGATTCTTTTTCTGTAAGTATAGATTCAGATGAAAAAACAGAATTATTAGAAACAAAATGGGATAAAAACGAAAAAGAATTATGGAACTTATTTTCCTTTACACCACAAGAAAATTATATAGGAGCAGTTTCGGTTAAGGGCAATATTCAAAACATAAAGTATTATAACATTAATTTATCTCAATAAACCTCAACTATTTACGCACTGCACTCTGCGTACAAGGACAATTACTAATACCTTGTAAAAAGTTTAACCCAATAGTAACAACATGTGTACCCGAGTTATATGCTGATAACTCATTAGTTGTAACCTGATAAGCATATCCAAAGTAAAAATTAGATTTCTGGAAGCCCACCATGGGTCCTACATTCAGAGGTTTCAATAACTGATCGTTTAAGAATCTGTAAGAAATTCCTGCCCAAAAATAATCATCATTTCTATTATACTTTCTAAATTTAAAATTCACATCGGTACTAGATCTTTTGTCACTACTAAACATCTGATAATAAATTGAAGGTTCAAATTCTAATCCACTCTTCTTCGGCCCTCTAAAGGTATACCCAGAATAAATTTGGTAATTTAAAAGTAAATTTGGCTCTGAAACTCGTATCGTTTTATCAAGTTTTTTATCTAAAATATTATTGGCATTAAAGCTAAAGAATGCGCCTTTGTATCTAAACAAAGCACCTACATCAAAATTATTATTAGTTGTTTTTCTATCATCAGTAACAAATGGATCAATAATTGGATTTTCGTAACTTGTGTTAAAATTATTGATATCGATTCTGAAATTATTTATGTTATATGAAATACCAAAAGATAGGTACATTTTCGAGTAATAATCTAAAACTAAATGATGTGCAAAAGATATTTTAGCGCCTGTTTGGATAGTGTTACCATTTCTATCTTTATAAAAAGATAAGCCAACTCCAGTCCGGTCTGCAATTCTAGCATCACCATAAATAGATTGATTATCTGGTGCTCCTTTTATCCCAACCCATTGCGTGAGTCCGTTTGCTCTAATTTTTAAATTATCTCCAATACCAGCATAAGTAGGTGATACAACAAAATTGTTATCAGCTAAATATTGTGTAAATACTGGTAAATTCAACTCTTGGCTATAACTGTTTGTTATAAACATGAGAAGCAGACCTATATATAATTTTCGTAATTGCATAATTCTTTAGTTAAGGGTTTTAATTATCTGTACAGTGTAAAATGTCCCACATATTCACGATTGTCTCGCGGTTCGTTTAATTTTACAACGTACCAATAATCTCCAGAAGGCAATTCTACGCCTCTGTACTTACCATCCCACTTCTCCCCTATATTTAAAGTGGCTATTTTTCGTCCATATCTATCAAAAATATCGAAGGTTAAGTTTCTATATTGATTGGCACAACCTGGTCCCCAACCATCTAAATTACCATCGCCATTAGGTGTGAAATAATTTGGTATACATACGTCAATATATTCAAAGAATCTTGTTGCAGAAACCTCACAGCCATTTGCATCAATAACTGTAACGGTATAATCACCAGATGCGAAAATCAGGAAAGTGCTTTCATTTCCATAAGATTGTCCATTCAATCTAAACTCATAAGGCGTTGCACCACCAGCAGCAATAGCTACAATTTCATTTAATCCACCATCTTCTAAAACTAACGCTAGAGATTGGAAAGTTTCAATGATAAAAGGAATACCATTATCCGTTATTTTGACACAACCATTTGGATGTCGTACTTCTACACTATGAGGTCCTGGAGATAAATTTTCATAAATACCCGTTCCTATTGCAAAAGCACCGCCATCTAACGAATATTCTAAAACTGAAGTATCAGTTATACTTGAATCTACAGTAACAGTAACTCGATTAGTAACTGTATTGGTATTATTTGTGGTGTCATTGATACATTCGTAATCAATATTGGCTAAGGGGTCAAGAATTATTGGTTCTTGTAATGGAATAGAAAACGGACTATCACCGCCACAGTTCCCACCATCTAAAACATAAACCATTTTTTCACCACCTTCTAACCCTGAAAATGTAAATGTTGTTACACCAACTGGCAGCGGTGTATATGTTACATCATCCAAACTTACACTATACGGAGGTTCTCCTCCTAAGATTTCTATAGTAAAAGAACCTGTTGAGTCTCCATCACATGGCGCCTCACTAATTATAGTATAAGTAAACCCTATAGGTGCTGGCTGGTCTATATCAAAATTATATGTCACATAACAACCTAACTCATCTTGTACTACAATATCATAATTACCCGGAGCTAGATTTTCAACGGTATCTGCATCAAAAAATTGATCTAACTGTGGAGATATCGCATATTTAATAGTTCCTGAGCCACCAGAAGCGTTAATCTCTAACATACCATCATTTTCTCCATTACATGTCACATCAATTGGATTGATCGTTACATCTAAAGGAGACGCAGCATTTGTTATTGGAGCCGTTGCAGATGTTTCTAAACAATCCCCACTATCCACTTGTACTTGATAATTTCCTACTGGAAGATTTGTAAATACTCCAGGACTAGTTTGACTTACTGGCGTAATAGGATTTCCAGATGTATCTTGTAATGTGAACACATAGCTACCTAATCCACCTTCTGCCATAGCAATAATAACACCTGTATCGTCTCCTGCGCAATTAATTATAGCGTTTCTAGTATCTAAATTAACAGTCAATATTGGTAATGGGTCAACCGTAATATCATTAGATACATTAGCTGAACAGCTATTAGCATCTCGAACATAATAACTATAGGTGCCATTAGCGACAGGGAAGGTTACTGAAGTAGCAAACGTTCCTAAGACTGTTGTGAAAGAAGCTGTCTCGCTATATTCATAAGTTCCTGTTCCTCCAGTAGCGCTTAATGTTAATGTTGCTTGTATAGTACACGTTTGTGATGTTGCTTTTACTAAACTCGCTTCAATTCCAGTAGGTTGAACAATAACTACATTGGCTGTAGTAAATTCACAATTATAACCATCAGTTACGACTACATTATAAGTTCCTACTCCTAACCCATCAAAAATGGGTGATGTTTGTGGTCCTGAAGAACTCACTGTTGGAGCAACCCTATTTAGCGTATATGTGTAATTAGTGCCTTGTCCACCAGTAATAGCAGTCACGGTTATGTTTGCATTGGTATCTCCAAAACAAGATAATAAGTTTGGTGTAGCTGTAATTGTAGCATCTATTGGTGTTGGTAAATTAAGTGGAACACTTCCTGAAACAATACATCCTCCAGCATCTCGAACATTAACGGTGTAAGCACCAGCTGATAAATTAGTAAATGTTCCGTTAGAAGAATAAACCACTGTGGCTGTTCCTGTTAATTCATATTCATAACTTCCCCATCCTCCAGTTGCAACTGCAGTAATAATGCCTTTATCATCATCACAAGTAACATTAGATGTTTCTGTAGCCACTAAACTCAAAGGTTCTGATGGAGATGGAATAATAACAGTTGATGTTGCAGAACAAAACGGACTAGCTGTTTCAGTAATTATTACAGTGTAAACTCCTGCTACAAGTCCAGTAACTAATTGTGGATTTGTTGATGTATTAGCAATTACAGCTCCTCCTGAAACGGACGAACTGTCAAAAACTTCATAAGTATACGCTCCTGAATAACCATTAAGATTTAACTCGAACGTACCATCGTTATTACCAAAACATGTTACAGCAGTTGGTGTTGTTGTAAATGTTGGTGGTAAAGCTCCTGGAAGTACCACAGTAACATCTTCAGAACAACTTGTTGCTGTGTCAGTAATGGTAACTACAAAAGTTCCTGATGGTACGCCAGAAAACATACTTCCTGTTAAGGTAATTGATGCTGGGTTTGGATTTATAGCATATGTATAAGTTCCTGTTCCTCCAGATCCCGTTATAGTTATTTGTCCATCATTATCATTACAAGTAGGTAACGTTGTTATGGTAGGAATTATTTCTAAAGGTGCTTCAATAGCTACTAAAACTAAATTACCACAACCGTTAGCATCTTGAACTTCAATCGTATGTGCTCCTGATGATAAATTAGCAATCGTAAATGGTGCTGATCTTGTTTGAAAAGCGCCACCATCAACACTATAGCTATAAGGAGCAATTCCCGGTGTTGTTAACGTTATATCTATTTCAAAATTACCTTCGGTAACCGTACATTGGTTATTTAATGCCGCTGTAATTATAGGTTCTGGATCTGATGGTAAAACGATTACCGGTGTTGATTGTATACAACCATAAGCATCTTGAACATGCACATAATAACTATTAGCATCTACATTAAACGTACTAGCCGAAGCCCATGATGGATCTGCAGCTATTGGTGGTGTTGCCGATGTTGTTAATTGATATAAGTATGGTGGTGTACCATTTGTTACAATAGCACTTATTGCTCCTGAATTAGGATTACAATTAGCGTTTTGGTCCACTGTGGCACTAATACTTAAATTAATAGCAGACTCCGTTATATTAAAAGGAATTGTTACCACACTACAACCAGCATTAGGACCTGAGGTTTCTGTAATTAAAACAAAATAAGTTCCAAAAGGTAATGGCCCTAAGTTAGATACCGGCAGTGATGCACCTGCTGGTAATGTCACTGCACCACTAATGGCTGTTGAAATTAATGATAATGAATCAAAAATTTCATAATTTATATCTGTAGGTATACTATAAATACTATTTACTGTAAATGAAACATTTCCATCTGCGCTGCCTACACAAGTAATATTATTTGAAGTTAGACCACTTCCTGTTAATGTTGAATTTGTTGGAACTGGCGCCGTTGCTGTTTCATAATAACTACAACCTGTTGAAACATCATAAACTATAAACGTATAAGTCACTCCTGGAATTAAACTTGTAATCGTTGCATTTTGACTTCCTAGTGAATCTTCAGCAACCCATGTTCCTCCTGGTGGTGGAGGTGGAATAAACCCTCTGTAAATATCAAAGAAGAATGGTCCCGTACCAATTAATGTTGTACCTATATTAACAACGGCTTCTCCTCCTGCAATACAATCCACTGTTGTGTTTATTGAAATGTCCAAATCATTTGGTGGTGATGCTACTAATACATCTTGAATCAATATTGAACAGCCGTTAGAATCAACTACATTAATTTGATATAATCCAAAATCAACTACATCAAAAGTTGTTGAGACTGTTCCTGAAGTATTAAACTCTGATTCAGAATAACCATTAGTACTTGTAACAAAATAATTATACGGTGCAGTTCCCCCTGTTACACTATTTACAATCACCGACCCTTTTGAAACTCCAAGAGCACCGCATGTAATAGGAAGCGCAGATGATGTTACAAATATAGCGGTTGGCTCAGATATTGTAATGGTATCTGTATCAATACATGAATTTGCATCAGTTAAGGTAATTGTATAATCACCTGCTGGTAACCCCGATGTTTGTGTACCATAATCTGTTGCTGTTATATCATTATTAACATTAATTACAAATGGTGCTGTACCGACTGTATTGTTAATAGTTATATCTATCGCTGCATTACTATCACCATAACATAAAATGGGTTGTGTTTGTATAACTGAAATAATTTCTGGCAACGAAATGGCATTAATAGTTTGCACTCTAGATACTGCAATACAACCATTGGAATCAGTTATTTGAAATTGATACATGCCATCTGAAGCTGCCGTATGTATGAATGATGTTCCTGTTACTGTATTTGAACCTCCATAAGCTCCACTATTAAATGAAACAGCGTAAGTAAATGGTGCTGTTCCACCTGAAATGGTTCCTGTAATAATGCCTTCTGGGGCAGTTGTTGTACAATCTAAATCTTTAGTGATAACCGTACTAACTGTTATTGGTGGCAATGGCGCAATAGTAAATGATTCACTATACGTACATCCATCAGTATCCCTAACCTGGAAAGTATACGTATCTGGGCTTATTCCAGAAAATATATTTGAAGTTTGATATGCCGTTGCAGAAACAGAAGGTGCTATAATTTGATATTCTAAAGGAAGTGATCCTCCAGTTGTTGATGTTATAGTTACATCAGACGTAAGCGCTGGACAACTTAAAGGACTACTACTAAAATCTAGATCTGTCGGCGGATTAAGTGCAGCAATTGTAATTGGAGCTGCAATAAAAGTACACCCGCTAGAATCTCTTATGATTACCGTATATGTTCCCTCAGTCAATCCTGTAAATGTTGTTCCTGATTGAAAGTTTACACCGTCTAAACTATATGCATATGGTGCCGTTCCTCCATTAACTCCTAAAACAGTAATAATGCCATCAGAAATACAACTATATGGTGTCGTTAAGGCAGCAGTGCCTGCAACGGTAGCTAAAGTTGTTATAATCATAGATTGCGGTGAAGTAGCACATACATCTGGTCCTGTACCATACTGAACAACGACTTCATAAGTTCCATCTGCTAATCCTGTAAAAATATTTGAATTTGAGAATGTTACACCATTGTCAATACTATATTCTAATGTGTTACCATTTGGATTGGTAACATTTATTGTAATAGTGCCAACATCACCTGTATCAGAACAAGCAATATCATTTGCATTAACGGTGAAATCTGGTGCAGCAATTGCATCAACAGTAATTGACGTTTCCGCAGAACAGTTATTAGAATCAACAACAGTAATATTAAATACACCTGCACTTGTTACTGGTATTATAGGCGTTGTTTGAAAAACGGTTGTACTATTTACAAAATAAAAATATGGAGATGTTCCTCCTGTTGGATACACCGTGATTTCGCCATCTGTACACGTTAAAGGTTTTGTTAATGCAGAGGTTGCCTCTAACAACGGAGGTTCAATAATATCAATATCAACTGAATCCACACAACCATCTTCTGTGGACACATCTATAGTATAGGTTCCAGGATTTAAGTTTGAAAATGTATAATTATTTGGAGTTATTGGTCCAACACTATTTACTAAAGTTCCGCCTTGAGAAATGGAAAAGAAATATTGTGGACGCACATCATTTGCTGCGACGGCAATACTCCCAAGATCTCCATTACAAAATGGTTGCGTAATAATTGTCGAAACAGTAAAATCTGTTTGTCTTATTTGAACATCTGGTACAGTAAAAATACACGGATTTGGATCTACTCCTATTTGTTTTATATAAATGGTATAAATATTAGGTGTGTTAACTGAAAACACATTACTTGTTTGATAGTTAACGCCATCTATACTATACTCATAGCCACTAGGAACACCACCTACAACAATTTCACCTGATGTTGTACAATAAATATCTCTCGATGTTACTGTAGGCACTAATAAGTTGGTATAAACATTAAAATAAAATTGGTTGAAACATCCGCCATCATAGTTTAAAGTTAATCTGAATTGTCCTGCAGTATCTGCTATAAAATTGGGTCCTGTTGTTACTTGATTCCAAGTACAAGCGGTGTCTTCATTTGCACAATCTAGGTTAGCAACAGCTGTACAACTAGTTTCATCTAACTGTTCCCAAATAATAGATGTTGTATCGGTAATATTGGTTTCAATAAGTCTTGGACCGTTACCTCCACATAAAAATATATTTGGTAATTCTTTACCATCATTAGGACAAATAACAACTTGATCTGCAAATGGAATTACGGGGTTAGTAACGCCTTCTCCGAAAGTAATCACTTCAAATACTTGATTTGTAGATTGACAAGGTGCTATAGCAGTATTACTAACATAATAAGTACCGGTAGATGTTACTGTTATCGATTGTGCTGTACCTATAATTGGTGTTCCTGAAGGACTTGTAGACCATGAATAAGAATCATATCCATTTCCAGATGTCAATACCGTGCTAGCTCCACAAAGAATAACCTCTTCTTCAAATACACAGCTAATATCTGCTAAAAAATTAGTAGCTCCCGGTGTTAGTAAACATCCAGTATTAGTATTAAAACTTGGATCGTCTGAAATTGTAAATGTAAGGTTCAATGTCCCGTTGTAGGTTGAATAAGCTTGATTACTTATTATATTAGAACAAGCATCAGTTAATAAACTACATGTTGAAACTACAGTAACCTTGAAACGAATTTCTTGTACAGGGTCATTTTCTTCAACTACAGAATTATCAACACTAAACACAAGTTCCCGCGTTGTTGGATTATAACTTTGCACCGTTACTCCTGATGGTAACAATCCTATATCCGTAGGGTAATTAAATACAATATTTGATGGAAGAATATCTCTAATTATAAGATTTGTTGCATCATCATTACCTGTATTTTGGAAGCCCAAAACATAGTTTAATTCATCTCCCAGATTTACAAGCATGCCACCAATATCATTACCTAATGCGTCCTCTACAATTTTAGTAAGCACTATATTTGGTTCAATAATATCAACAGCTAAAGAGAAAAAATATGGAAAATAAGTATCTCCACTCGTTTCTAAACGAACAGTAGCAGATGTCGCATCATTAGCAATTACAGAATTTGCTGGATTTGGCACAACCATAACGCCAGTATCGAATCCTAAAGTATTTGTGCTATTGGGGTTTCTATTATTTACAGGTAAAGCACTTAATTGGGTTACGGAACTATTAAAAAAGTTTGTAGAAGGTCTATCTGCTGTAGATAAATTTGAGCCATTAAGTAATAATTGATCTCCTAAAATTGGGCTATCACCTTCCAAAGTAGCAAATGCAAAGTTTGCCCTTACTGGTGCGGGTGCCGGAATAGTTCTAAATCCAGAAACTGGAATATCTAATGCAGCATTACCACCTGAAACACTAATGGCACTAAAACCATCAAAACTTGTAATTGATTTACCTTGTAATGCTGGATCTTCATAAACAATATAAAGCGACCAGCCTGCTGAATGACCAGTATAATTCCCAAAATCTCTTGTTCGTCCCTGTGCACTAGAAACATTCGCTACAGTATAAGTTCCTAAATCCATAGCTAAACCAGTAACTATATCTGTCACATCAGCATAACAAGCATATGGAAAACTATTTCCACCATCTACTGATGTTCCATTAGCATTAAATATAACCGTTCCTACAACATCATTATATCCTCCTGAAGGCCCTCTAAATTTAACATTTGTAATAGATTCTGCTCCCTCTGTAACAGCACTCCAATATAATCCTGCATGTATAATTTGGTAACATGCAGAGTTTGGAATTCCTAAATCAGCACTAGATGAATTAAATGTAGAAGCATCACCATCAATATCAATGTAGACCATATTGACATTATGATTATAAACTGAACCATTATTAAATGCATTATTGTCTGGCCCCAATATATTATTTCCAATTAATTGAATATCTCCTTTTAATTCTTGATTAAATCTAGGCGTAAAAGGCACATAGTTTTGCGCAAACATTTGCAAACTCATTAAAATCAATAATAAAACAAGTCCTGTTCTTACGTAAATAGCTCTATTCATGGTTGATTATATTTATTACTTCTCTTTAGCTGGGGACAATTAAAAAGGAGTATTCTTCGTTGCCTATACATAATAATATACTATTTCTTACAAAAATAGTTATTTGACTATATTTTATGTTATTAAACGGTATAAATATCGGAAATATATTTGTAACAATAAAGAGAGTTCGAATATAATGTGCAGTTTATCGATTTATTATTAATTTAATCGATATATTATATATAATTTGTGGTAATTTTATTTCAAAAAAATAAAATTTTGTGTATTTAACTTATTCTTTAGTAAAGAAAACGTTATTTAGATTTAAAAAAATATCTTAAAACATGAATATGAAAAAATAGTACTTATTCTGATGTAAATATAAATTCTAAAAAGAGCTCATATTCATCATTGTTTTTTTTTATAATGTGGCTATAGATCGAACTATTTTATATTTTAATTTTCAATTTTAACCATTGACATTTTACTGTTATATGGTTTACTTCCTATGCTAGTATCTAATGAGGCTTTAGCTTCACCTATATAATCAAACTTCTCATAATAGATATAATATTTATTCGTATTCACATCAAAGAAGAAGTTAATGTCTTTTTGTCCCGCAGCAACTGCCTTCTCTAAAAATTGATCTCTTTTACTTACATCATTATGAACAGCAACAACTAAATAATAACCTGCTTCAACATTATTTACATCTTTTACAATTTCAATATTGCTAAGGGCTTCACCAGTATCAAAATCTTCTTTTGTTAAAGGCTCTGTACTTGGGTTTGTAAAGTTCTTAATACGTTCTAAAGTTGCTCTGTCTTTATTATATCTATCATCTTCATTATCATAAGCTGCACGCTTTATTCTTCTTCTTCTTTCAAAATCTGTAGCCTCTTTAATATCGTCTAAAGTGGATATTAAATTTTGTTTAATATTTATAGCTTGCTGTTGTTCAGACTTTAAAGCTTGAATGGTATTTAGATATTCAATATTAACCGAGTCATCTCTACTTTTTACCTTTTTAAGTCGTTCTCTATAAAGCGCTTCTATCTCTGAAATTTTAGTCTCTCCTAATATAATCGAGTTATCAATTTCAAGCTTCAAACTTTCTATAACGGCATTTTCAGCTGACACACTTTTAAATGCTTTTGGAGCTTTATAAATACCTTGTTCACTTAAATCGTTTTCTTCTTTTAATTCATTTAAGTCTTGATTTTTGCTAGCTATTTTGTTACTTAATTTATCTAACAGTGATTCCTGAGCATTTTTAAATGCTTCTGTAGATTTCTTAAACTCAATTAAAACTTCATCTAAGGCTATCTCACCTATTTTCTCTTCTTTTTCTTCTTCTATTTTTTCTTCTTCAGCCTTAACTCTTGCTGTTTCTGCTATTCTAGTTTGTTCTTCTTGTTGTGCTTTCACTAGAGCCTCTTCTGCTAGTTTTGCTTTAGCAACTTTATCAGCTTCAATTCTCGCTGCTTCT
>ENA-UZWW01015749-UZWW01015749.1-metagenome-genome-assembly--contig:-Day-5--50m-contig-15749_pt1 | contig 21098 bp, 10 predicted proteins | sample MGYA00260348_ERZ794908 | MGnify/ENA metagenome assembly ERZ794908
GGACCTTCAGATCTTCCTGCATAACGTCCTGTTAGCATTGAATATCTACTCGGTACACATACAGAACTTGACACATATGCGCTGTTAAAAATCATCCCATTTTGTGCCAAATCATCAATGATTGGGGTATGTACTTGTTTGTCTCCATTAAATCCAAAAGGACGAGATTGTATTCTCTTTTCTGAATCTAAAGGAACCACAGCACTTTGATCATCTGTTATTATAAAGATGATATTTGGTTTTTTAGTGCTTTGTGCAATTGTTTTATGACTGCTGATGATTGCAACACAGAGTATTAATCCTATTATTTTGTAATTGTAAAATTTCATTTTAATCGTTTTAGTAATTTTTCCAAATTTCCTTGGAAGACTTTTCTATTACTTTTGATAAATAGTTCTTTGCTTTGTCAACAACTGCTATTTCTGTTTTAGCAAGATTTGTAGATTCCTTTTTATCTTTAGTAAAGCTAAAAAGCATTTCAGTATTTATTTTTTTCTTCGTGTTTTTATTTTTTTCTTCAATGAATTTCCACCCTTCAAAACGAATTGATTTTCTTCCTTGCGCATCTCTATGGACTAATGGTGGTCGTTCGTAAAATTTATTGGGTTTTAAAACGGCCTTTTTAAAGCTATAACTATCCGGTGCATCTTCTAATTCTAATCCCTTTTCATTACCAACATAGTCTGCCAGAAATCCATAAATATCTATTGTAGAAATTGTTACATTAGATGTTTTATTTCCTTTTATTTTCTTTGGATAATTTACAATAAACGGAATTCTAAAACCTCCATCCCAAATGGTATGTTTATCTCCTTTATAATCTCCATTAATTTGTAAGCCCTTATTTATGGCAAAATTTTCTGGCATTATATCTTTTTTCTTTGGAATATCACCACCATTATCACTCGCAAAAATGATGATCGTATTTTCTCGAATGCCTTTGTCTTCTAAAAAGGCAATTAATTCTCCTAGAGAACGATCTATATCTTGAATAAAATCGCCATAAGCACCAGCATTACTTTTTCCACGCATTTTTGGACTAGGCATAATAGGATGATGCACAGCAGCAGCAGCATAATACAAAAAGAATGGTTGGTCTTTTTTCAAACTTTTCATCCATTCTATAGATTTGTGGGTTAAATCGTCTGTTACATTTTCTGTGACTCGTTGAGGTGCATCATAACCCGTATATTGTTTTCCGTAAAATGATTTTCCGTAAGCAGAAATTTTATCTGAACGCAATCCATAAATTTTATTATTTTCTATGTAAACTTTATGGCCATCATCTAAATTATTTGGTAATGCAAAACTATAATCCAACCCATAATCAGTTGGAGCAGGATAAATATCGCCTAGCAAATTCTTAAACTTCTTATCTTTAAAACCCAAGTGCCATTTACCAACTAATGCTGTTTTATATCCCAAAGATTGCATATACTTCGGCAATGTTTTTCGATTGACATCAATTAAAGCCTGGTCATTCATATTCACAACACCTTTTTTTAATCTAGTTCTCCAAGAATATTGACCGGTCATTAATGCATATCTAGTGGGTGTGCATACAGAGCCTGTTGAATAAGCATTCGTAAACTTTACACCTTCTTTGGCTAATTTATTTACGTTTGGCGTTTTTATTAATGCTTCTTGTGCGCCATAAATATTGGTTGAGCCGTAACCAAAATCATCAGCAATAAAAACGATAACATTTGGTTTTTTTGATTGTGAAAAAATTATTGAGTTACTAAAAATAGAAACTATAATTATCAAATACAGTTTTATACTTCTTTGCATACTTGTTTTTTATATCATTATGAGCTACCAGATTCATACTTTTTAAATACTGTAAATCCATACCAAGCTATAAAAGAGAAACACAGTAATGGTAATATAAATGAAAAGTTTACTTCTGAAACTCCCATAATCGAAGTGTCTGCAACACCATTTCCACCAGCATCAATAATAATTCCTTGCAGTTTTGGCATTAATGCACCCCCAACAATTGCCATAACCAAACCTGCAGAACCTAGTTTAGATTGCTCTTCTGACAAACCCGATAAAGCAATACCATAAATGGTTGGAAACATTAAAGACATAAAGAAAGATATACCCACTAAACAATATAAACCAATAATACCTTGAATAAAAATAGTTCCTAAAGAAAAAACCATTGCAAAAACAGCAAAATACATTAGTAATTTTCCTGAACTAAAAAAACGTAATAAATACGTTCCAATAGCTCTACCAACCGTAAATAAAACAAAGGCAGCCATTTGATAATAACCTGCTGTAACACTATCCATACCTATGCCTTCTGCATATTGATAAATATAAGTCCAACACATTATTTGCCCACCAACATATAAAACTTGAGCCAACACTCCAGATGCATATTTAGAGTTTTTACCTAAAGCCGCAAAAGTTTCACCAATTTTTGGCATTTCACCCTCGGCTTTAGATTGTGGCATTTTACTAACTAAAAAAATCACAAAAACTACTGTAATAAACAATCCTAATACTACATAAGGATCTCTAATCACCAATAAATCAGTAGTTCTAATAAGCGTTTTAGAAGCTTCTTCAAGCGCACTAAAATCAACAATATCATCAGACTGTAAGTTCTTTAAAACAAATTGTTGCGCTACAAATAAACCAGCAATTAATCCAACAGGATTAAAGGCTTGTGCTAAATTTAAACGCTGTGTAGCTGTTTCTTTTGCTCCCATTGCTAATGCATAAGGATTTGCTGCTGTTTCTAGAAAAGCCAAACCAAATGTTAATACATATAAACCCAAACAAAAGAACATAAAGCTTTCTGATTGCGCTGCAGGATAAAATAATAATGCTCCTGTTGCATATAAAGCTAAACCAATTAAAATACCTACTTTATACGAATATTTACGCATAAACATTGCTGCTGGCAAAGCCATACAAAAATACCCACCATAAAATGCCATTTGTATCCAAGCTGCTTCAGAATTAGATAATTCTAATACTTTTTTAAAAGCCTGAACCATTGGATCTGTAACTGCATTCGCAAAACCCCATAATGCGAACAATGAGGTAACAAGAATAAAAGAAATTAGATTCTTTTTAGGTACTACAGGTATTTTTTTTAAATCTTTCATTATAAGTTTAGTTGATGTTACTCTTTAATTATTTAGGTAAATTACCCATTTTAAATTCCATTTTTCCTCCAGCAATTAACTGCTCGTGTGTAAAAAATGGAGTATCTAATTTTTTTCCATTCAATTTAGTAGTTTGAATGTATTTATTGTCCCGACTATTATTTTTTGCTTTAATCACAAATTTCTTACCTGTTGGTAAATTGATTTCTACTTCATCAAAAATTGGACGACCAATAGAATATGTCGTATTTCCTGGGCTAAAAGAATAGAAACCCATCGCATTTAATACGTACCAAGCAGACATTTGTCCACAATCTTCATTACCTGCCAATCCATTTGGATTATTAAAATACAACTCGTTCATAATTTTGTCTGTAACTTCTTGTGTTTTCCATGGTTGACCCACAAAATTATACATGTGTGCAATATGATGACTTGGCTCATTTCCGTGCGCATATTGACCAATTAAACCTGAAATATCTCCAGAAACATCATCTCCAGTTAATTCTGAACTTGTAGAAAATAAAACATCTAAATTTTTAATAAACGTCTCTTTTCCGCCAACTAAATCTACCAAACCTTCAACATCATGAGGTACAAACCAAGACCATTGATAAGCATTTCCTTCAGTATAATCATCTTTTCTATGTTTAGAAAAACGAGGATCAAAAGGCTCACGCCATTTTCCATCTTGATTTTTTCCTCTCATAAAGCCAGTTTTGGTATCGTAATATTGTGTGTATTTTTTAGAGCGTTTCATAAAATGGTTGTAATCATCTGTTTTGCCTAAATCTTTTGCCATTTGTGCAATACACCAATCATTATACGCATATTCTAAGGCTTTAGAAACAGATTCATTTTCTAAATCAGCAGGAATAAAATCCATTGTCTCATTATAGAGCTTACCTTTCGGCATCAAAATGTTTTTTACTTGTTTTGATGGAAAAAATATATCTGTAGTATCATACTTTGATGCGTGAACGACTGCTTCATAGGCTTTCTTCACATCATAACCTCTAATTCCTTTATTATAGGCGTCTACAATTACTGGCACAGCATGATAACCAATCATACAACCGGTGTAATTCCCTTGTAATTCCCACATTGGTAAAATACCACCTTGATCGTATTTTGTTAAAAGTGTATTTATAAATTCGTTAGTTTTATCAGGATCAGTAATTGTCTTTAAAGGATTGTATGCTCTAAAAGTATCCCACAAAGAGAACACTGTATAAATTTTTTCTTCATTAGATTGATGAATTTTTCTATCCATTCCCCTATATCTGAAATCTACATCAGAAAATGTATTTGGACTTATAGAAGTGTGATATAATCCTGTATAAAAAATTGTTTTCTCATCTTCCGTACCTCCCTTTACATTAATTTTTGATAATTCCTTTTTCCAAGTTTCATGAGCTTCATTTTTAACTTTATTAAAATTCCAATGGTTTATTTCTGCGTCTAAATTTTTACTAGCACCTTCATAATCTACAGAAGAAATACCCACTTTTGCTAAAACTTCTTCGCCAGCTTTCGTATTAAATGTTAATACAGCCAATAATTTTTTAGACATTCTATTTGGTAAGGCATCAATTTTTTTACCATTTTCGTAAAAAGTAACTGTAAAAGGTTTATTAAATTTTGCTTTAAAGAAAATATCTTGAGTTACAGCCCAACCACCAGAACCTTTATAACCAGAAATTTCAGTATCAGAAATCAATTGAAATTGGTGATTTGGTTTATGATCTAGGTAAATAGTATGCGATAAATCTATAATGATTCCCGATTTCCCTTCTTTACGGAACTTATATTTATGAAAACCAGCTCTTTTAGTAGCCGTAAGTTCAGCTTTAATATCGTAATCCTTTAATAAAACCGAATAAAATCCTGGGGAAGAAACTTCATCTTCATGACTAAATCTAGAACGATATCCTGCATCTGGATCTTCTGAAGTTCCTGGAATTACTTTCGCTTCACCTGAAAAAGGCATAAATAAAAAATCACCTAAATCACTAATTCCTGTTCCACTTAAATGTGTATGAGAAAATCCTAAAATTGAAGAATCTGTATGATGATATCCGCCACAAGCATCCCAACCTAAAGTTCTTGTATCTGGACTTAATTGCACCATTCCATAAGGTGTAGTTGCTCCTGGAAACGTATGTCCATGACCACCTGTACCTATAAAAGTATTTACATACTTAGAGTTGTCAATTGTTGTTTTAGTTGAATTATTACTAGATAGGATTCCAACTAAGATTGTAAGGACGATTAATGTAGGGATTTTTATTTTGATCATTCTTCTTTGAATTTTATTTTTTAAAGTAACTAGGAATGTTTTCAAAGTCTTTTCCCCAATTTTTATTAGGATATTTTCCCATTTGTAGAGTGATTGTTGCTCCATCGATAAGATCATCATGCGTGAACCAAGGACCTTTTAGTTCTTTACCATTTAATGTTGCAGCCTGAATGTATTTATTAGTTTTATTACAATTTGGTGCATGTATAGTAAACTTTTTACCGTTAGGCAAATTGATACTGATTTTTGAAAATAAGGGGCTACCAATAGTATATACAGGAATTCCTGGCGTTATTGGATAAAAACCCATTGCAGAAAAAACTACGAATGCAGACATACCTCCACCATCTTCATCACCTGGAATACCAAAAATATTATCTTTAAACCACGTGTTTAAAAGCATTCTTATTTTCTTTTGCGCTTTCCAAGGCGAATCTGTAAAATTGTATAAATATGGAATATGAAAACTTGGTTCATTCCCCATAGAATACTGTCCTACAATACCCGTGAAATCAGGGAATCTTGCATTTAAAGCATACGTGCTTCTTCCTAAATCTTCTCTAAACAGCTGATCTAATCGTTCTTCAAATATTTTTCTACCTCCCATTAGTCCTTGTAAACCCAAAATATCTTGTTGTGGATTCCATAAATAAGTCCAACCGTTATTTTCGTCATAATAATCTCGACCTCCCATACCGCCATCAAATTTTGGATCGATATCAATCCAATTTCCATTGGCATCTTTAGGCATAAAAAATCCTTTTTCTTTCCAGTATAAATTTTTGTAATTCTCTGCAGTTTTAGAAAAATATTTATAATCGTCTTCTTTACCTAATTCTTTTGCAAATTGCGCCAAAGCCCAATCATCATAACCTTGAGCTAAAGTTACTGCAACAGATTGTCTTTTTTCAAAACCGTGCACTCTTGGTTCAGTTTCCTTTTCTCCTGGATGTAATCCTGGAAAATAACCCAATTTTAAAGCCAATTTGTCCAATGGAGCAACTGCGCCCATTTTCCAAGGAATCATTGTGCCTTCTAATGCGTTTTTTTTCATTGCTTCGAAAGCTACTTCTGCATCAAAATTTTTAACTCCTTTTCTATGCGCATCTAATAACATGATGGTAGAATGAAAACCATTCATTGGAGGTGCATCGCCATGTATTTGAGGAAATTGAGGCAACCAACCAGATTGTTCATACATTCTTACATAAGAAGCCATCATATCTGATTCCATTTCTGGTTGTAAAATATAACGTAAAGGATGTAATGCTAAAAACGTATCCCAAACCCAATCATCGGCATAAAAATCTTGTTCGCCTTCGTGAATTTTTTTATCATAATTGCTATAATATTTACCATCCTCAGTAATATTTATCATTCTTTCGTAAGAACGATATAAAGATGTGTAAAAGGTTCTTTTGTAAGCTTCTGTCCCCCCTTCTACTTCTATTTGGTTCACTACTTCAGACCATCTTTTATGGGCTTTTTCTTTTATGTTTTCAAAATCGAAATCAGGAATTTCTCTTTCTAAATTTTTTTGTGCTTGCTCAGTACTGATAAATGATAAACCGTATTTAAACTGGACTGGCTTAACGTTAGTAGTATCATTAAAAGTAATCCATGAGTTTACTTTATCGTTATCAAATTTTGTCGAACTGAAAGTTCCTTTTTGGTTTATAATGGCGTATACATAAGCTTGCATACCCTCAAAAGATTCTGTTCCTGTTATAGAACCATCATCATTTAATTGCCAATCATCACCAGATAAATCTCTTAAATATAACTTTCTTGTATTTTTATTTTGATAACTGAATCTAAAAATACCTGCTTGTGCAGAAGGCGTAAATTCTGTAGTAATATTATAATCTTCTAACCAAGTTGAATAGTAATGTGGATGCGCAATTTCTAAATCTTGATCCCATACTGAAATTGGTTTTTTAGTCTCGTTAACATTCCCAGAAACTGGCATAATATTAAAAAGTAAATCTGACCTATGCTTTCTCGTCGTTAGTGGAAAAGAAGTAATTTGATCATCTCTGTAATCTTTTCTTTCAGGATACATACGTACCATAGAATTTGGCAAATGTATACGTGTTCTTGTTGGTTGCAAAAAAGGTGCAACACCACCAATTTGTGGATCTACATATTTTACATTATCCAGATTTTCTGATATTCTGTTTTCTGGATTACTACAAGAAAAAAAGAAAAAAGAAATTACTAGAAATTGTATACAATTAATAAGTTGTTTATTAAATACTAAATTCATCAATTAATGGATTTTTATTTCGTTGGATAAATTGGCTGTTTTTTTGTTAAAGTAATTTCTTTACGCAACATTTTTGCTGCTTGTCCTGTTTGCCATAAATAATAATCTGAAGGCAAACCTTCATAAGTTAAAAACTTACTTTCTCCAACAGGAGGATTGTTATCTATTTTAAAAATACTTGTGCCTTCATCTATTTCATCAAACATCGCCACGTAAATTGCTTTTACATCCGAAGAAATTGCATTGTAAAATTGTCTCCATAAAAAAGCTCCTTTTAAACGTGGTATTTTATTAAATTTATCTTTACCATTTTTCATGTTATACCAACTGAAACCAGGAAAAACAACAGGCATATACATTAATCCGTTTTCAGTACACCATATTTGGTCTTGTATGGTATAATTTTCTTTGTGTTGGTCTGCAGATTGTAAATCATTGTACCTGCCTGGAGTCCAAGGATGCACAATATCTGCCAACTTAATAACTTCGTGTAATTTAGGATCATTGACAGCATCTCTCTCTAATGCTCTCCAACCTGTTGGAACACCTAAAAGCACTGCACAATTGCCATATATCGGATCATTTTTAAAGAAATTAATCAACTCTTTAACATCTTCTAACGTGTATTTTCTATTATTAAAGCCAACACCCCAAATAGATACCACCGCTTTTCCTTTATAGGTTAAAACATTTGGGTTTGTTGGGTCGTTTAATTTATATCGTCTAACCAATTGTTTCCAATCTTCTTTGGTAGTTTCTATAACATTATCTTTAGTCGTACCTGACAAATCGTACATTAAACTCAATATCCTATTATTGTTTTTTGCAGCCTTAAAACAGTTATCAAAAACAGTATTATAATTATCTATTCTTTTTTGACCTCTAGTTAAACCAACCACAAATCGTTGTGCAAAAACGCCATCAATTCCGTAATCATTCATCCATTTAAAATGACGATTTACCGTTTTTGCATTTGCAGAACTAAATACATAGGCAGGTTCACCATCTTTATAAACAAATTCTGTTTTAAAAAGTTCATCTTTATCTAGTTCGCTTACATCTGGCCAAAAATCTACAGAAGTATTCCCGGGATTAAATTGTTTGTTGTTAGCATAATGTTTCCAATTTAAATTAGAGCCATCACCTTCTGCATTAAACCAACCTTGATAACCTGCTAAAATTTTACCTTCTATAGAATTGTTTATTTTAACGTTGGTTTTATTATCAATCTTTATATTTTCAATATTGCTTTTACAACTATTAAAAAAGAAAAGCGTTAGAATTGATAAAAATGAGATTGATTTGATTTTCATCTAAAAATGAATTAATTTGTCTTAAACTCTTCTCTTAATATTTGAAGATATTGTTCTCCGTAAGAAGTTGCAGATTCAAGTTGTGTTCCTCTATTCCAATCGTTAAAAGAATCAACTAAGACTATTCTATTAGTTCCAGCAACTCTCCTTGCTACATTGCAATTTGCTCTAAACCAAGGCGCATCCTTATCAAACACATTAATATTACTTCCTCCATTTATTATTTTTAAATTTATAGATGGAGATATTGTAGGAATGTATTCAATATTATATTTTTCAAAAGTTTCTTTATGATACAACCATGCTTGATCCATGAATTTGTGAAAATTAATTATTCTATCATACAAATTCTTATTCACTGCAGCATAGGTTGCATGTGTAACGGCGTCAACTCCGTTTACAAACCTAAAATCATATCTTAAAGTTGGTGTCCATTCATTTTGCATACCAATTAAATATAGCTCAACACCAAGATCAGTTAACTCTGCCCTCATTTGCTGATATAGAGCTGCATTATCATCAGAATGTAAATTGTGGCTATTTAAAAGATACACCACATTTTTCCCATCAACTTTCATATAATTAGTTTGATCAAAAAATGGTGTCATCAATTTAAAATCATCAATAAACCTTTGAACAAGACCTTTTGATTCAATTCTATTATTGTTATTTAACCCCATGTTACCAAAATTATAGGATAGTGCAAAATTTACATCTCCTGCATTTGGTGCCGCTTGTAGTTCATTAATAAACGTAGTGTCTTGATTGTTTTGATTTTGATTATTTGCAGATCTAAATTGAAAGATAAAAAAATCTATACCTGCTATTTGTGCCTGTTTTACATGTTCTTCATAAACAGCAGGATCTGATACATTAGGATTATAAACACCAATAGTAGGTTCCTCAGGGACTGTACTTCTTCTAATAAACCTACTATACTGTGCTCCAACAATATAGTCTGAAGTTACAGATACAATAGGGATGTCATAATTTAAAAAAGAATCTTCTATTGCAATATTATCTTCAGTACATGAAAAAGATATCATTAAGATAATTAGTAGTAATATTTTTTTTATATTTTTCATAATATATTTATAGTATTGTATAGGTTATTCCAGCGGCAATTAAATCATCTTCTGAGTCTCCATAAAAATTATTTGCAAATTCTTGATTAAATTCAGGGATAATTGTTTCCCATTTTATTGGTGTATATGGTTTGTTAATTTTAATTTCACTGTATAGTGAATTACCTTGCGATAAGTTGGAAACGGCTTCTTGAAAACCATCGTTATTTAATACACTTTCTGAAAATGGTGGATATGCCATTCTTTCTGGTAAGGACGCATAATCTAATCCAAGTGCTCCATCTGGTGCAAATTGATCGATAAGAGGCAGCAGTCTTGTTCTTTTCTGCATACACCATATATCATGACCTTGATTAAAACTAGCTAGCCAACGTTGTCTTGTAATTTTATCTAAAGGGTTTGTAGAAATACCGCTGTTTACCACTCCGAATAAATGTCTATCACCAGTGCTTGAAGTCCCCCATTTGATGCCATCTCTGTCTTTATACTCATTTTCTCCTGTAACTCCATACTGTTGAAAAGAAGCATCAATACCATCATAATAATATTGTTCTGCTGTTTTAGATCCTCCCCAGCCTTTTAGTTGAGCTTCTGCTTTTATAAAATTTAATTCTGCATATGTAATAAGATTATAGCTCATATCTTGAGCCATAAACACATCTACTTTAGGCCTGCTATATCTTCTAGTTTCAACTCCGTTAAGAATGTTGTCATTCCCATTTAAATCCCATCCATCTACAGTAGCATTACCTCCAAGAGGTCTTCCAAAATATGGTAGCTCATATTCTACAATAATTTTTTCTGTTATAGAACCAGACTTAAACACCTCATCTCTAATAATTAAAGGACTTAAAGATGGTTCAATTAACGCTACTAATCTTGGGTCTCTGTATGTTTTTAAGTTTAATAAATAATTTAGATTAATGTAGGGAACTACATCTTGATTTGCAGTTATAAATATATATCTCCGATAATTAAACGACCAATTTTCTTCTTCTAGACCCCACTTTAGAGCAACATTATCTAAATTTTCGCTTAAAAGATTGTTTTCATTTGCCATAGCTTCAGAACCATGTTGCTGAGCCAAAGCAGGGAAACCTTCAGAAATTCTTAATGCAATCTTTAAGCGAAGTGAATTTGCAAACTTTATCCATTTTGTATTAACTCCATTAAAAACTGGGTCCTGCAAGAGTGCATCTCCATTGGGATCCATATTTTCTCCAGCTTCTTTTAAAACATTTAAAATATCAGTATAAATAAATTCTTCAGATGAATATCTAGTTGCCAGCAAACCTTTAGAGGCATCTTCATAAGGAACAGCTCCAAAAGTTGACACTAAGACTGAATACACATAACTTTTCCATATTTTTGATATATATACTCTATTCGTATAGCTTGGGTCGTCACTATAATTATCAATAATATCTTGATTATTTTTCAAAACATCTACATAAAACTGCCTCCAAAAATTATCTAGCCCTGATTCTGTATAAAAGTATCTATTAAATTGGCCTCCTTTACCACCATAATAACTAGCATATGTATTAAACATTTGGTCGTTCAAAGTACCACCAATTAAATCTAATCCTTTTTTTACAGTGCCTGCAAAAAGTTCTTCAGGTGAGGCTACTGAAATTGCATCTGGGTTTGTATTAATTTCTTCAAATTTGTTTGTGCATGAATCTAATATTGTTAACAAAAAAGTAAACAATAATAATTTGGTTAAAAATCTCATTTTCTTTATTTTTTTAGTTAAAATACTAGTTTTACATTAACACCAAGAGTTCTTGTTGGCAAGAAAGAACCATATTCTATACCCTGCCCATTACCAGATGTTGTACCTGATTCCGGGTCTATTCCTTGTGGTGTATTCCTATAAATAGTCCATAAATTTCTACCAACAACAGAAATTTTAGCATTCTTTATTTTTATTTTTTTAATTAATCTATGTGGTATGTTGTAACCCAAAGTAACTTCTCTCAATTTTACATAAGAAGCGTCATAGACAAACCTTCTTTGATCTTGAAGACCGTCATAACCATATACTTGTGGATTTAACCACCTTTGTGTGTAAATAATTTCTCCATTAGCGTCTCTTTCTGCGGACCAGTTTCCATCTTCATCTTGCACTCCTAAAGCTGAATTTTCATAAATTCTACCTTTTGGCCTATCGGAGTCCGCATAGTTATTTCCAAATAAACCCCTTCCTTGCCTTTCATTATTATTCTCTCCTAGTATTAATGTTGATAATAACCACTCTTCTCTTCCTTCTAGAGTACCAGCGTGCACACCATGATTATAGGTTTTGGCCATTGTTCCGGAGTATAAATCTCCTCCCATTTTAACATCAACTAAAAAATTTAAACTGAAGCCTTTGTAAGAAAATGAGTTTCGTATACTCCCTATCCAATCTGGTTGTGCATTTCCTAATAATTGATTAGACTCCCAAGCTGCCCTTCCATTAGCTAACACCAATGGTGTGCCCGTTTCTGGGTCAACTACTTGAGAATTTCCTCTAATATTACCAAAAGGCTCGCCTACCTCTGCAAATACACCGACATTAAACCAGCTTCTTATTAATCTGCTTTCTACACCATCAAAAAGTGAGGCTACAAATGATTCGTTTTTAGACCAGTTAATATCTGTTGACCATTTAAACTTTTTGTCAAATAGTTTAGCAGATAAAAATAATTCCATTCCTTCATTTTGAATCTCTCCTGCATTCAAAAATTTCCCTACAAAACCAGATGTTGGCGTAGTTGAAACATTTATAATTTGATTGTTTGTAGATGATTTATAATAAGTACCATCAAAAGAAATTCTATTATTGAAAAACTTTGCTTCAATACCAAATTCTGTTGATGAAGTTAATTCTGGTTTTAACTCTAAATTTTTTCTTATTCTTTCTAATGCAACCCAATCTGTATTATTGTAATTACCTCCTTGGACATAGCTATTTCTAATTTGATTAAAACCGGTATCATTCCCAACTCGTGCATAGGAAGCTCTAATTTTACCAAAGGTTAATATCTTATTTCTAGGAATAAACTCTGAAAATAATATTGTCCCCCCTACAGAAGGATAGAAGTAAGAATTATTAGCTGCTGGTAAAGTAGAGGACCAATCATTTCTGGATGTAACATCTAAAAAATATGTTTTTTGGTATCCTAAGGAAACAGAACCATATACTGAGTTTATTCTTTTATTATTATTGATAAAAATTTCAGGAACAAATTCATCACCATTTAATAAACTCTTAATATCTCTCTCAAATAAAGAAATAGCAGTTAATCTATTTCCGTCTGTTCTTACATCAAATCGATTAGCACCTATTAAAGAAACTAATGAAAAATCATTAAACTTCTTTGTGTAATTTAAGATTGCTTCATAATTCCAGTTTTGTCTTGATGTAGTTACTTCTCTATATAAACCATTGGGGTCATAGGAAGCACCTTTGTTATTAAACTCTTGCCTATCTACATCATTTAATGCACCATTAACTCTAGTTTTAAGTTCTAATCCTTTTAATATTTCCCAATTTAAGGTAATATTAGTTACAACTCTATTGGTAATATCCTGATTACTATTTTCAAATATATTCCAATAAGGGTTATTAAAATCTCCCTCATATTGGAAAGCTTCATTGTTCTCATCTTTGTAAGGAAGTAAATTAGATTGAGACATATTTGGCAACATATACATGTAGTTATTGGCAGGGTTTCTATTACTACCATTTTGATACATTCTATTGTTTACTTTTTGATGCGTATATATAAAACTAACATTAGCCCTTAACTTATCTGTAATATCTTGTGACATACGCAGAGCAATATTATCTCTATTAATTTCTTCCATTCTTTTAATTACATGATCTCCAATGGTTTTACCATAAGAAAACCTTAATGTATTTTTATCTGTTGCTCTGCTAATTGCAAATGTGTTGGTATTTACAACACCAGTCTGATATAAATCTTTTACATTATTTATATCTGGAGCATAAGTACCAACAGTACCATTATAATCTAGTACCTGCTGCCCTAAAAAAGGAGCTCCATAAGCTCTATTGTAGGAACCAACTGTTGGCAATCCTGTTGTGGCATCTATTCTTCCCGCATTTTGTACTAATCGCCCACCATTACCTGCACCATAAGAATATTGATAATTTGGATATTCTCTGTTTGAAACAACAGACATGTTAGAATTGACATTTACATTTATTTTACTAGTACCCTTTTTAGCTTTTTTAGTTGTAATAATTACTACACCATTAGAAGCTCTTGAACCATATAACGCAGATGCGTTTGCACCTTTTAAAATTTGAATAGAATCAATATCATCTGGATTAATACCAGATATTGGGCTTCCTAGGTCAATATCATCTCCTTCATTCCAAACAGAAACACCTGCATCACCTGATGAACTATCTAAAGGGACTCCGTCTAAAATGTATAAAGGCTGATTGTTACCTGTTATAGAAGTTAAGCCTCTAATAATTACTCTGGTTGAACCTGTTGGAGTAGATGAATTTGTAATTTGCACACCAGCTGCTTTACCTGATAAAGCATTTAAGAAATTAGAAGACCTAGCCTCTGTCATGTCTTCCGTATTAACTCCCTGGGTGGAGTAAGACAATGATTTTTTATCTCTTTTAATTCCCAATGCAGTAACTACAACCTCTTCTAACTCTTCTTGAGATTCAGACAAGGTTGCATTTACTTTATTAGTTTCGCTATTAAATGGTATTTCTTTAGTAGCATATCCTAAATAGCTAAATTCAAGAATACCTTTTACTATTTCTCCAGTTGACAACACATATTGTCCATCTAAATCTGTTATGGCTCCTTTATTTGTTAACTTAAGAAATATAGTAACACCCGTTAAAGGCATACCAGAATCATCAGTAACTTGTCCTGTTATAATTTTTTCTTGAGAAAAAACTATAATTGGAAATAAGAACAAGAGTACACTCCATTTAATTATTTTCATAGTATTTATTTAGTTGAAATAGTCCGTTTATGGTTATGTTTTGTATGTATATAAAAAATATTTTATTTATGAATACGATATCAAATAAAGCAGTTCCTATTAATTTTGCTTTAATTTTTTATTAACTTCTTAATCTTTTTTGATAAAAAAACTAGAAATCTCACTTTAGTTCAGTTAAATATTCTGCAAATAGATTATTTAATTTTAAAACTGTTTGCTAATTAGCAACACCAAATTGCTTGTTTAATGGTACCCCATATACAGACTCTAATTCCTCTGTGTACTTATTATAAAACTTTGATGCTGGAGGTAAATTTAATTTAGACCAAAAGTCTTGTTTATAAGGAATGTCATAATCGCCCATATCTACACCTTTTAACATATTATCATCAACATCTATTTTCTTTCTATTAGTTTCTATACCCAAAACAATGACTTCGTGTATCCACGTTGCCGTCATACTATTAGTCTTAACCTTTAAAAGTTTTTGCATATATGGCGTTAAAGGTTCTTTACTCTTAGAGGATCTATTATGATAGCTTAAATATAATTTGCCATCGTTATTCTTTTTGTAAATATAAACGGCCTTTTTCATTGATGTTTCTATTTTATAGATACTATAGGTTTCAATACCGATATAAAATTTAATGAACTTGTACCTAGAATTTTGATCTTTTTTCTTGCCTTCAATAATAACTATATCCTCACCATCATAAGAAGTATCTCCTATTTTTTTCCAATCATAATCTCCCTTATACAATCCCTTTCGTATTGGATGTTCTTTACTCAAAAGTTTAACAGCATGAAATTTTTGTTTCTTTTTAATAAATCGATAATCTGCAGATTTTCTGACTTCATCAACTTCTATCTCATAGAATTCTGGAGCCAGTGGATCCATATCTAATATCTTAATATAATGTTCAACTAAAAATCTTGAAGTATTATTTTCTGAAGAGAATCGACGATATAATAAGTTTAGCTGATGCGTTTTACTAACTGTATTCTTTTTAAAATTCTTTAGAGCCAATTTAAGATAATCCTTTGATGCTAAAATGTTAACTTCAGAAAGGGATACAATATCTTCAATAAGTACAATTTTCTTTTCTTTTTGGTTAATATAATCTTGAACATTTATTTTAAATGTTTTATAACCAATACTAGAAACTTCGAGTGTATCGACCAAATTACTTTTAGAAACAGTAAAAAAAAACGCGCCATCTTCATTTGTAGAAGACCCTATATACTTAGATACTATACCAATTGCAGCATAAGGTATTCCATAATCTGTATTATCTAAAACAAGACCTTCAACGTAGATTTCATCGTTTTGTGAAGAAAGTAATATTGGGATAATTAAAAGTATTAAAAACCAATTTATTTTTTTCATACAATGTATTTTATTAAGTTGTCTTGCAATATGTATTCAAAGCAATTAAGAATATTACAGCATTTGAACTATTTGAAAGCAAAGAAAGCATATTGACTTAATCATATATTAATTTTTCATTAATATATGATTAAGTCTTGTAAAATTTAGAATATTATTTTTTATCGAAAAAAAGCTTACTAAAATAAAAGGTTATAATATTGTTGAAGCTTATGTTTAACTTAAAAATCAATAAAGAATAAATTTCTTTGAAAAGAACTTGTTATTAACTTTGGCCTTTAAGATATAGATACTGTTTTTAAATGCATTTGCATCTATAAATATCTCTTTTGCTATATCATTTAATGCTAATACGCGGCTTCCCAATAAATTATATATTTCTATAGTTACAGGTTCTTCTATTGTATTGAACAGCCTAATAATTTTTCTTTCTCTGTTATAGGATATTAATATTTTTTTAGAAAGTAAATTTTCATCTTCTACAGCCAGAGTTACATTTGAATTCCATGCACCAGCATCATTTCCATCAGTTCCAAAATCTATAGGAGTGTCATCTCCATTTGGTGCTTCATCATATTCTACTTTTCCGGAGGTTTCATTAAAACGTAAATTAGAAGAGGCTAAAATTGCATCTATTTTAGAAGAGTCATACGTATCATCTGATTCGAAACCTTCAGAAATACCAGACAATGAATTTATAAAGTTTAATTGGACTACGGAAGTAATATTTATATCAGATTCCGGGTTCACGGTATCCCCTAAAAGATTGTCATAAATCAAGGAGTTTTTAATCTCGAAATTTCTATTTCCTTCAATTCTAATTCCTCCAGCTTTTCCTGCTTCTGCAGATGTTAAGATTACTTTGTTACCAAAAACAGTTATATTTTCTAAATTGCTGGTAGCATTTAAACCACCAAAATATAAACCACCGCCTTGAAAAGTTGCTTGGTTATTATAAAATGTATTTTTAGACATTATTACTTTTCTACCATCTCCAAAAATATTTATTGCACCACCATTGGCTCTATCTCCATTTCCATCAATTTTGTTAATATTTGCTGCTGTATTATTTATAAATAAAGAATTAGATATGATTAAAGTTCCATCTCCAGAACCACTAATTGCGCCACCATTTCCTCTGGCTAAATTATTTTTGAAAATTGAGTTTGTAATCGTTACATTTCCTTCACTAAAAAATAGACCTCCACCAGCTTTGTCTACACCTCCTGTAGAATTATCATCAAAAATACTGTTGACAAAAGTTAAATTAGAGTCCGCATTCATATTTATTGCTCCACCATTAATTGATGATTCTTTGTTTCCCTTAAAGGTAATATCTGAAAAATGAACATTAAGATTTGGTTTGCTAATATGAAATAAACGGTCTGTGCCTTGTTTATTTGCATCAGGTGAAATTATGGCATTATCTGTGCCCATAAAATTCATGCTTTTTTGAACTGAAATTTTAGAATTCTGAATTACAGCACCAGAGATATTAATTGTACTTCCTTCTTTTGCAAGATTGTAAGCTTTTTTAACAGTTGAGACGGCCGTTCCTGGACTTGTTCCTGTATTGGTGTCATCTCCAAATTCTTCCACATAATAATTTGTTATATCTGGTAAATTAGGATATGCCGGTTGTGCTGAAGTTAGAGTAATTTCACCTCTTAAAGCTTCGCCTGCTTTACCTGTAAGCCATAAATAATAGTCGTTTGGTAAGCCTTCATAATTTGTAAATTGACTTTCTACTGATGAAGGTGGATTATTATCTACTTTAAAGATACAGGTACCTTCGTCCATTTCATCAAACATTGCTACATAAACTGTTTGTGAACCAGAATCTATTGCATTATAAAATTGACGCCATAGAAAATCTCCTTTTAATCTTGGTATGCTGTTAAGATCAGAACTCTGCTCTTGGCTTTTTTTTAAGTTTTGCCAACTAAAACCCGGAAAAACAACAGGCATATACAAAAGGTTTTCGGCATCACACCATGCTTTATCCGCAATTATAATACTTCGATGACTGTCAATACCACTGATATTGCTATATCTTCCAGGCGTCCAAGGATGTACAATATCTGCTGATTTTATGACGTTAAGCAGCTGAGGGTTATTAACGGCATCTCCTTGTCCTGGAGTTCTCCAACTTCTTGGAACGCCCAATAAAACTGCACAACCATCGTTTTTAAAATAGTTGATCAATTCTGCTATATCGTCTAAATCGTAATTATCCGTTCTATTAAAACCAACACCCCAGATTGCTACCACAGGTTTTTGTTGGTAGGTTAATACATACTCTTTTGTGTTATCATTAACCCCGTGTTTGATAGCCATTTCTTGCCAATGTTGTTTAATATCATTTACCATGGTTCCTGTTGCATTGGATCCGGATAAATCATACATAATACTAACTAATCTATTGTTATTTACTTTTGCTCCAGCTATAATATTGTCGAATACAACAAGATCATTGGCCCTGCCTTTTGGATTATTAGACCTTAAAATGGATGCAAATTGTTGAAAGAAAACCCCATCAATTCCATAATCATTCATCCACTTAAAGTGTCTGTTTACAGTTTTTTCGTTTGCAGAAGAAAACACTGTCGCTAAAGATCCATCTTTGTGAAAAAAAGGTGTTGCATATTTCTCATCTTCATCTGCTTCACTCATATCTGGCCAAAAATCGATAGTAACTTCTCCTGGTTCAAAGGCACCACTTGCAGTTTTGTAATGTTTCCAATCTAAATTAGAGCCATCTGAATCTGAATTAAACCAACCTTGATACCCTGTAAGAACTTTTCCGATAATTGATGTTGCCGGGTTAGACACTGTTAAATCTACATTGACATCAGTAAATTCTTGATAAGGCCTTTGAGGGAAAGACAGGAGTTCAGTTCTTAAAATAGTTCTTAATTCAGTAGCTTTTTCAGGCTCTGAGTTAAATAAATTCATTGTTTCGTATGGGTCCGAATCTAAATCAAACAATTGATCTTTTATATTGTATAAAGGATATTGAGCAGCTGCTAAACCACCTAAAGAAACATTAGGTATATAGTAAGGCACAGGCACTTGAGTACCATTTAGACCATTAAAAGTTTCTCCATTTTCAATTTTTGTATTGATGCCATCAGGATAACGTACTGTAACGTATTTCCAATCTTTTGTTCTTATTGCTCTTGAATACCCCAACTCAAAAAAGAGGTGGTCATGCACTGGTGCTTTTGAATTGTTCTTAATTACTTCTTTTAAGCTTGTACCATCTGTTTCAGAATTAGAAAGATCTACGCCAGCTAGGTCTAAAAAAGTGGGAGCAAAATCTATATTTTGAACCAATTCATCATACGTTCCAGAAGTTGATATACCATTTTTCCAATACATCATTAACGGAACTTTAATTCCTCCTTCATAATTTGTAGATTTACCTTTGTTAAAATCTCCATGATCTGAGGTGATAATGATTAGCGTGTTATCTAATTTCCCTTTTTCTCTTAATTTATCTACAACTGCGCCTACTGCATGATCAAACCAACGCAACCAAGCATGCCTTGGATCTTTACCAGCAATTCCATTAATTTCGTTTTTAATTTCATCTCTAGTTGGTAAATAGGAATAATCTTGAATCAAAACTCCTTCTGCAGTGATATTTTCATCTGCATCTAAGCCTGCATAATATTCGCTATTTCTTCTCCAATAAGGTGAAGGTCCATGAGGAATGGTTTCACTGTAATACACAAAAAAAGGATCATTACCAGCATTGTCTATAAAATCTAGTACTGCTTTGTTCTTATACTCAATATTATGAATATTTAAAGCATCGTTTTTAAGTTCTCTTAAATTAGCAGCATAAAAAGCATCTACCACATCAAAGCCAAATTCTTTCATGCGATTTGCCCATTTATCATGATTAAATTTCATAGCTTCAGTTACTGAAGATGTGTAAGGGTCTGCTGTTTTTGAATAGGCCATAAAACCATTGCTTCCTTCTGAGTAAGTTTCTAAAACATGATGATCTATGATATGAGATTTACCAATAAATGCCGTTTTATAACCTGCATTTTGCAGCTGTTTGGGTACGTTTGTTTTGTTTTCTTCTAGTTCAATATTATTAGCAATTCTACTCAAATTACCTAACGGAAAATTATTTATAAAGCTAGTGCCCTCAGATCTTCCAGCATATTTTCCTGTTAAAATACTATATCTGCTTGGACTACAAATAGATGAAGACACAAAGGCATTATTAAACACAATACCGTTTGAAGCTAAATTGTCTATTGTAGGTGTATGAACTTTCGTATCTCCGTTAAAACCAAATGGTCTTGACTGATTTTGATTGTCACTATCTCTCAAAGGAATTGAACTTTGATCGTCAGTCATTATAAAAACAATGTTTGGTTTATTCTGTGAAATTAAAGACCATACACAAAATAAAAAGACTAAAAACAATTTATAAGTTTTCATTGATGCATCATTATTTAAATTGAAGTTATTATCTGAACAAAATAAAGTTTAAAAAACAAAACAGGGATTTTAAAAAATCCCTGTTTTGTTTTAAGCATTTACTTTAAAACGTAATTATTAATTTACTAATATTTTTTTAGAGAAAAACTTTTCAGAAGTTTTTCCTAAAAGAATAT
>ENA-UZWW01000770-UZWW01000770.1-metagenome-genome-assembly--contig:-Day-5--50m-contig-770_pt1 | contig 21026 bp, 24 predicted proteins | sample MGYA00260348_ERZ794908 | MGnify/ENA metagenome assembly ERZ794908
ATTGTTCCAGGATATTGTTGGATTTTTGCACTTTCATCTATATTTACAAAAAATGTTAAATGGAAATGTTCTCCAGCTGTTGAATTTGAATCACTATCAGCATAGATCTTTGAATTTGGACCATCAGATGCAGAAAAATCAAAAGGTAATGATAATTGCCCTTTAATTCCAGTGATATCTTGTGTTCCCACATTTGCTAATACTACTGTAAATGGAACATTACTATCTCCAGCCTCAACTTCAATTTTATTATCCAATGTACCAAAATATGCATCTAAAAATTTTACATCACCAAAATCTCTTTCAAATGGAGCAGGATCACCCCATTGATTTTCAGCAAAGGAATCATGGAAAAAAATAGGTAATAACCCAATTACAAAAAATACAATTAATAATTTTAGATTCATACAATTACCTCCATTTCTGCATGATAGTCACCTTCAAAGGATTTTCCATCTTTTATTGTAATGACTTTATCCACATTACCAAAATGTTCTCTTTCATGGGTTACAATGATAAATGTTTGATTGAGTTTTTTTGCCATTGATTTCATTAGTTGTACAATTGTTTCAGAAGTTACAGAATCAAGGTTTCCAGTAGGTTCATCTGCTAAAACAATTGAAGGTTTATTGATCAAACCTCTTGCAATGGCAGCTCTTTGAGCTTGACCTCCGGAAATCTTGTTTGCTCGTTTATGGATTTGATCTTCAAGTCCAACTGCATTTAACAAGTCTCTAGCATCTTTTTCTATATCTTCTTCAGATCCTCCAATTTGTCTAGGTAACAAAACATTTTCCAATACTGTAAGATCACTAAGCAGATTTGAAAATTGGAAGATAAATCCTAATTTTTGATTTCTAAATGAAGAAACCTCATCATCACCAAGTGAAATAGTATTTTTCCCATCAATGAAAATTTTGCCATCAGTAGGACGATCTAATAATCCAATCATGTTAAGTAATGTAGATTTTCCAGAACCTGAACTTCCTACAATTAGAACAACTTCTCCCTGTTCAATTGAAAAGGTTACATTATCAAGTGCCTTCACTTTATTGATTCCTTCACCATAAATCTTGGTTAAATTATTAATTTCAAGTACTTTAGACAGTTCTCATAGCCTCCACGGGTAATAGTTTAGTCGCTCTATACGATGGATACAATGATGCAATTATTGCTAAAACAAACGAGGTTAAGGCAGTTTGAACAATTTTTTCCCAATTGTACGTTACTTCAAGTGGGAGACTGTTATTGAAGGACATTTCTGTTTCTTTTGCATATACAGTATATCCCAAACCTGCTGCAGTTCCTACTCCAGCTCCAATTGCTCCAATTATCATTCCTTGAAAAATAAAAATTATTAGAATATCTTTTCGTTTAGCTCCAATTGATCTCATTACACCAATTTCTCTAGTTTTTCCATTTACTAACATCATTTGAATAGTAACAATTGCAAATGCAGAAGACATCATTCCAAAATATCCTATCATGTTGATCATTGCAATACCAGATCTAAAACCAGCTAGTTGTTCTTCAGCGGATTCTTCTATTGTTTCTGCAAGAAAACCGTCATTTGGAAATGAACGTAAGAAAAATTCTTTGACTTCTAGTGCTTTAGATGGATCATTTAGCTTTACCATTATTGAACCTGTTTGATCTTCTCTATTTGTCATATCACGTAATGTATCAATATGAATAACTGCACTATAATCAAATCCTTGACCACCAGGAGATTTTGCAATTCCAGATACAATGAATCTTTTAGTTTGTTCTTCACCCCACCTGTCAACAATCATAACTTTGACATTATCTCCAACTGCTGCACCTCCAAGATTTTCTGAAACAGAATTTCCCAATACAATAGAATTTCTTGAAAAAACGTAAGTTCCTTCTGCTACAGTTTCATGTACAGTTGAAGCTCTTATGTCATTAAACGGATCAACACCAACTACAGGAATTCTAGTTTTTTCAATTCGTTGACCATTTTTTGTTATTTCCATTTCTGCCGTCGATGAAAGCCGCGGTGCCGCCGCGTCAACATATGAAATTCTTTCAAACCAACTTACAAGTGATGAATCAGATTTATCGATATAGTCATCCTCATTTGTTACGAGAACATCACCATTTCGGTATTCACTGATATCTCTTACAATTGCATCAAACAATCCTTGAAAAATTACAAAATTTACATGGATTACTAAAATTCCAATAGTAACAGCTAAAACTGCTCCAATCAAGCTTCCTTTTTTGTTGAAGAGCATTCTTTTAGCTAATCTAAGTCTATAATCCACAAAATATTATAAAATGTACTGTATTTAATGGATTTGGTATATAACATATCATTATAGACAATTTTATATCTAATTAGATAGTTCTTTATTCTATTGAGGCTCTTTAGGTGACATAATGGACAATTTAGATATGAATATTCTCAGTATTTTACTGAATAATTGTAGAGAATCTAATAGACAGATTGGAATGAAATTAGGAATTTCTGGAGGTGCAGTAAAAGCAAGAATTCAAAAAATGATAAATAAAAAAATAATTGAAAAATTTTTCATTACTGTTGAGCCACCAATATTAGGAAATGGAGTATTGTATTTTGTCGTATCAGGAGAAGACATCAATGAAATTTTAGAGCAAGTAAGTATGATAGGAGAACCAAACTTTGTAGCTCCATGTATTGGTGGAGTAACCGTTTGTAGTATAGTAATAAAAGATGATCCTAGGAAAAAAATTGAACTTGCAAGTAAACTAATGAAAGATGTTAGAGTATTATCTATTTTTGAAGCAGAAAATCCAGGATTTAATTCAAATCTAACAAAAACAGATTTAGAGATTTTAGAAGAAATGATTAAAGATCCAAGACAAAAAATTGAAAGAATTTCAAAAAAGATGAAGATGTCAAGTAAGACAATAACAAGATGTATTGAAAAATTACACAAAAATGATGGAATTAAATTTACGCTGATTTATGATCCAAAAAAAATTGATGAATTTATCCCATATGCAGTACTCACATGGATTGATGGAGACTTGAAAGAAACATTGGAAAATTTGAATAATGAATTTTCTAAATCATATTTACAAATTCCATTTATTGCAAAAAATCAAATTGTTTTGTTTATGTACAGTGAAAATATTTTCAAAATGGATGAATTGACACAAAAAGTACGATCAATTAAAAAGGTGAAATCAGCTGATTTGTTTATTCCTAAAAAAATTTCATTTTATATCAAATGGTTAGAAAAAGCAATTTTGGATTCTAAAAAATCATCTAAACTACATCTTGCATATCAAACAAATTAAATAATAATAATTTTTCAAACAGTATATGAAGAAGAAGAAAATCTATGAAGGAAAAATTTTAGGTCTTAGTGTTTATGAAGGGAAAATAGAGGGAAGAAAAGTAAAACGTGAAATGATAGAGCATCGTGGCGCTGCAGCAATGCTTGCTTTTGATGAAGAAAAAAAAGTGATTCTTGTTAAACAACATAGATTTCCTCATGGTTATGTTTTAGAGATTCCTGCTGGAACATTAGAGAAAAGAGAAAAACCGATAAAATGTGCATTTAGGGAACTTGAAGAAGAAACTGGATACAGAGCAAAAAAAATGACTCCATTAATTACATATTATCCGTCAATTGGGTATAACACAGAGGTAATTCATTGTTTTGTGGCCTCAGGACTAAAGAAAATTTCAGATTTGAAACTTGATGAGGATGAAATATTATCTGTTGAAAAAATTGATTTGCAGAAATTACTAAGAATGATAAAATCTGGAAAAATCCAAGATTCAAAAACAATTTGTGCAGTTTTGACATATGCAGCTAAAAAGAAGCTATACTAGTTATTCATTATAGATAGGCTTTACAAGATCTGCAACATCAGCCCAAGATTGGGCAATTCTTTCAAACATATACACCATATCAAGAAAATTTATGGGGATTTCTTTTTTATTACCCAAAGAAGTTTTAAGAAGATTTAGATTTTCTTCATATTGTTTATGTAAAGAAATTGCTTCAATTGCTAATAATCTATCAGGCTTTGTAAATGCATTAATTGATTTTTCTGCAAGTTTGTTAAAATCTTTGACCACATTAAAAATTTTTTTAGAATAAATTTTTGATGAAGGTGAATTATAAATAAAATTTGAAAGTTCAACTATTGAATCACCTGCATTTTCAAGAAGGTTAGCTGCAACCCTATAATCAAGAACATCAATATTTTCTAAATTAAATATATTTGCTAATTTTCTATCAACAAGAGTACTACGAATTAAACGAACAAGTAAAAAATATTGCCTGTTTACTTCAACATCTCTATTTGATAATGTCTGTAAAGTAGATTTATCATCTAAAATTAATCCATTTGATGTATCACTATACATTCCAAGTGCAATAGAACTCATTCTTTTGAGAATTTTTTCTGGATTAAGAGTTGCAGTATCTAAAAGAAATTGCATGTTAATATGAGATGCATCTTCTTCAATTATTTCCATTCCAACTAATCTTCTCATTGAATTACGAATTTTTTCCCGGTCTTCTCCAGGAATAGTTGTTTTAGAATTAATTTGGATTATATCGAATCCTAAAAGATATGCTCCAGTAATATCAGCTACAATATTTTCTTCTTTTGGAAGAGGGTAAGAAATTACAAGTTCTTTTGTTGGTCGAGTTTCTTTATTTGCTGAAATTGAGATAGTGTCTTGACCAGTTTCAATTTCAACCTGGCTACTTTTATCTAAATTATTTGCATCAATCCATTCTTTTGGTAGTGATACAAGAAGGCTACTTCCAATCCTTTGTAGGCGTCGAACAAATTTAGTCAATTTATACTAATTTAATTAATTTAATCCATATTCTTATATTTTGTGTCTAGTTTAAACTCAAATTAATGGAGGCAACAGCATTCTGTCCAGCACACATTACAGGATTTTTCAAGGCCCATTTGGATGATAGTCAAAATAATTTAGAAAACTTAGGTTCGATGGGAGCAGGTTTTTCAATAAAACAAGGAGTAACTACCAAAGTTAAAATCGATGAAAAAAATGGTCAAGAATCTAATTTTAAAATTATAACAAAAGGGTATCAACCAGATAAAACAAATATTTCAGAATATGTATTAAATGAATTTTTAAAATTTGGTGAATTTTCAACCAAGTTTTTTGACATACAACATGAAATATCAATTCCAGTTGGGTATGGATTAGGTTCTAGTAGTGCAGTTGCATTATCGTTATCATTTGCATTAGATCAAGCACTTGATACAAAATTAGATAAAACAATGATTGGGCAAATTGCACATAATGCAGAAGTAAATTGTAAAACAGGATTAGGAGATGTCTTAGCATCATTTCATGGGGGTTTCGAAATTCGTGTTAAACCAGGCGCTCCTGGAATTGGAAGTGTAGAAAAGATCACAATAGATAAAATATCAATTATTATGATTTGTTTTTCTCCTATCTCTACGAATAAATTCATCAAAGAACGTTTACCTCAGATTAATGGTCTTGGTGGAAAAATGGTTAACAGGTTATTAGAATCAAAAAATATAGAACATTTTCAGGACATGTCTTTAGAATTTGCAAAATATGTAGATGTAATGACACCAAGAATGCAGAAATTAGTAGAAGAGTTATCAAAAAATAATATCAAATGTGGAATTGCACTTTTTGGGGAAACAATTTTTTCAATGATTTCAAAAAAAGATGAAGATAAAGTAATGGAAATTTTACAAAAATATCCAGATGGTATAATTATAAAATCAGAATTAGACAATAATGGTGCAAGAGTTCTCAATAATTAACTGAAATTATATGCATTTAATTCCTAAATCACATCCAAGAGCAAAATCTCTCTTAATTCGTGAAAAATTAGTAAATGGATTTGAAAATGGATTAGTTGCTAAAGAAGGATTATTGGCACAAGGAAGAGGAGAAGCATTTGATTACTTACTAGGAGAAAAAACAAGTAAAGCTGCAAAACAAGCAATCAAAGCAGCTGCTGCACAATTACTTTTAGCAGAAATGCCAATAATTTCAGTTAATGGAAATATTGCAGCATTATGTCCTAAACAAATCATAAAATTATCAAAACAAATCAAAGCAAAACTTGAAGTAAATTTGTTTTATGCAAACGAAAAAAGGAAAAATGCAATTGTGAAAACTCTCAAAAATAACGGTGCAAAGGAAATTTTAGGCACAAATCACAAAACATCAATGAAATTACCAGGCATTGATTCTGCTAGAAGAATAGTGGATAAAAACGGGATTTTTGCAGCAGATGTTGTTATTGTGCCACTTGAAGATGGAGATAGAACGATAGCTCTTAGAAAAGCAGGGAAGATAGTGATTACATTTGATCTTAACCCACTTTCAAGAACATCACATACTGCAAACATTACAATTGTAGATAATGTAACACGTGCAATTGATTTGTTAATTGATGAATCCAAGAAACTATCTAAGAAAAAACCAAAATCTCTCCAAAAAATTGTTGATGGATTTGATAACAAAAATAATCTTACAGAGAATGTAATTCAAATAAAAAATAATCTTACAAGGAGAGCAAGAATTGCATAAATCAGTACAAGATATTATCAATATGAAAAAAGAACAAAAGAAAATCTCAGTAATTACAAGCTATGATTACACATTAGCTTCACTATGTGACAAAGCAGGAATTGATGTATTGTTAGTTGGAGACAGTGCAGGAATGGTAATGCTTGGATATGAAAATACAATTCCTGTAACAATGGGACAAATGTGTATGTTTACTGAAGCAGTTAGTAGAGCAAGGAATAATTCATTACTTGTTGCAGATTTACCATTTATGTCATATCAAGCAAGCATAGAAGATGCGATAAATAATTCTGGTAAATTAATCAAAGCAGGAGCTGATGCTGTAAAACTTGAAGGTGGTTCAATAATGGCAGAGACAATTAGTGCAATTGTAGATGTAGGAATTCCTGTAATGGGACATATTGGATTACAACCACAAACAACAATGCTTTCACAAGGATACAAAGTTCAAGGAAAAACAAAAGATTCTGCAATGAAATTAATTAATGATGCAAAAGAACTTGAAGAAGCTGGTGTATTTAGCATCGCATTAGAAATGGTTAGTCATGAAGTAGCAGAAATCATTTCTGAAACAGTTAGTGTTCCAACAATTGGAATTGGTTCAGGAGTAAATTGTGATGGACAAGTACTAGTTGTTCAGGATTTACTTGGAATGTATGAAAAAATAAAACCAAAATTTGCAAAAAGATACATGAATTTGTCTATTGATATTGTTAATTCTCTTGAGAATTTCAAGAAAGACGTAGAGACAGGCACGTTTCCTGCGGAAGAGAATTGGTTTTCAATGAATGATGAAGAATTAAAGAAATTACGTGAGCAAATTGGTAGCTAAAAAGAAAGTAAAGAAAAAAGATCATCCGTCATTAGATATTGTTAATTCACATGGTGTAGAATTATCTGGAAAACGAATTGTACTTTGTGTTGCAGGAAGTGTTGCAGCATACAAAGCAATTGAACTTGCCAGATTACTAATGAGACATGGAGCAGATGTAAGATGTGTTACAAGTAATGCAGTAACAAAATTAATTCAACCAGATTATTTCAAATGGGCTACTGGAAACGATGTAATTACAAAACTTACAGGTGAATTAGAACATATTAGATTAGCAGATTATAATCAATCAGATTTAGTAATAGTATATCCTGGAACTGCAAATACTCTTGGAAAATTAGCAAATGGGATTGATGATACACCGATTTCAACAGTTCTTACTGTAGGATTTGGCTCAAAAATTCCAATTTTGATGTGTCTTGCTATGCACGAATCAATGTATGATAATTCTGCGGTAAAAAAGAATATGGAATTTCTTAAAAATAAAATAGAATTTCTCAATCCACAATTAATTGAAGGAAAAGCCAAAGCCCCAGAACCTGAGAATGTTTTAGATTATGTTTTAAAGAAATTTGGTTCATCATCAATATTAAAAAATAAAAAAGTGTTAATGACTGCAGGACCAACAATAGAATTCATTGATGCAGTTAGAGCTATAACAAATTTTAGTTCTGGAAAAACAGGTATACTTTTAGCATCTGAATTAATTTCTGCAGGTGCAAAAGTAACTTTAGTTTACGGACCAGGAAAACAAACTCCAACAAAAGGAATCAAAGTAATCAATGTTACAACAAGTAAAGAAATGTTTGATGCAACAAAAAAAGAATTAAAGAAAAAATATGATATTGTAATCATGGCAGCTGCAGTGTCAGATTATACTCCTGAACACATATCAAAATCTAAAATCAAAAGTGACAAGAAATCGCTTGTAATTAGGCTCAAAAAAACACCAAAAATCATTGATCAAGTAAAAAAATATCAAAAAAATACATTGTTAATTGGATTCAAAGCAGAAACAAATCTGACAAAAAATGCAATTATCAAATCAGCAAGAAAAAAGATGAAAGAATCAGGTGCAGATATAATTATTGCAAATGATGTTGGAAAAAAATATCAAAAAAATACAGATTATAATCAAGTGTTTGTTATAGATGATAAAAAAATAAAGACTTCAGGTTGGAAGAAAAAAGAAAAAGTAGTGAAGTTTATCAAAAAAGAAATTGAAAGTAAAATAGGATGAAAAATTCTGAACTTCGAAAATTAATTTCACAATATAATGAAATTATTAACAAACAAAAAAAGAAACATGTTAACAGTATCAAATTATCTAAAAATCTAAAAGAAATAGAACAAAGATATTTTCATGAAACAGGAAGAACATTAAAATCAGATTTAGAAGAGATTAAAGAAAATTGAAAGTAAAATCATCAGAATATAAAAAACGAAATATGGCAATTTGGAATGAGGTAGCTCCAAGATATCATAAAAGATGGGCAACTGCAAAACGTGGCCCATTTCAGAGTACAAAAAAATTAGTAGAGTTAGTTAATGTTGAAAAAGGAAATCAAGTTCTTGATATTGCCTGTGGTACAGGTGTTGTCACCAAAATTCTAAATCAAAAAGTTGGTAAATTAGGTTATGTGGTAGGTGCAGACACATCAGTTACTGCAATAAAGGTTGCAAAGAAATGGAACAATAAAACATCAAATATTTTATTTGTAAATGCTGATGCGGAAAATTTTTCATTCAAAGAAAAATTTGATATAATTACATGTCAATTTGCATTATTTTTTTTCCCAAATGCTGTAAAAGCTCTTAAAAATATGAGAAACAATCTCAAAAAATCAGGTAGATTAGGAATATCTGTTCATGGACATCCAGATAAAGTTCCATTTTTTAATAGTATTTTTGATGCCGTAACTCAATTTATTCCAGATTATGTTCCACCAGGAACTCCAGATTTTGATAGATTTGGTACAAAAAAATTACTGAAAGAGGAAGTGAATAAAGTTGGTTTTTCAAAAATAATTGTTAATAATTATAATTTTCCATATAGTCCAGGTAATTTCGAACAATATTGGGGGAATTATCTAAGATATACTGCAAAACCGATTAAAGAAAAGATGAATTTGCTTGAAAAATCACAAAAAAAAGAGCTTAAAGAAATGGTAAGAGAAAATACAAAACCATTCACAAAGAAAAGTGGAATTATACAATTTCCTTGGGAAGTTTTAATTTTAACTGCAAAATACTAAAAATTCAAGGGAATTCAAATGGTTAAAGACAAAAAAAGAGGAGAAGAAAAACCAAAAAAATCAGATTTTAAAGCATTCCTTAAAAAAAGAGCACCAATTTATCTAGCAGTTATTGCAATGGTTGGAATTTATGTAATTATGCCATTACAAGAGAAAAATTTTGAAAAAAGTTTACCTGAACTTTCTATTGAAGAAGAACAAATTTTAGAAATTTTGATGGCATATGATGGTAAAAATGGAGGATATACAGTAAAGGATGCAATTAAAGACCAAATTAGTGAAGAGTATCCAGATGAAAAAATATTTGAAAACAGAAAAACTTCAGTTGAGTTAACTGTTTCAGATATCAATTCAGAAGAATATCAAATTATTTTTAATTTCAAATCACATAAGGGAGAAATGAATTATGATTGGAATGTAAATTCTAGTTCAGGTGAAATTTCATCAAACAATTCTGAATCAAAATATATAATCAATAAAGTTGATTTCTACGATTAAATTCAAATTGTAACTAAATCTTTAGTAAATTTGTGCATTATAATTGGTCTATCTTTAACAATTAACGAATCTTCTATTCTTATTCCAAATTTATTTTCAATATAGATTCCAGGTTCTACAGTAATTGCCATGTTTTCTTTTAATTTTGTATCACTTCTGTATGAAATAGTCGGAAGTTCATGAACTTCCAAACCAATACCATGACCAGTGGAGTGAATAAAATATTGACCAAATTTTTTATCTTCAATGTATTTCCTACATGCAAGATCTACATCTTTACAATCAACAGTAGGCTTTACAGCATTTAGACCAAGTTTTTGTGATTCTTTTACAATTTCATATGCATCATTTGCTTGAGATGAAATTTTTCCAAGTGCAAATGTTCTAGTTGCATCTGAAACATATCCTTTGTATCTTAATGTAAGATCAGTAACCACAAGATCACCTTTTTTGAATTTTCTTTGAGATACTTGAGCATGAGGTAAAGCACCATTTGGACCTCCTGCAATGATTAAGGGATTAAGGGTAGATTTGTATCCAGTATCAAACATTTCTTGTTCAAAAGCATATTTCATCAAAATTGTTTGTAATTCAGATTCTTTTTGACCTACTTTCATTTTTTTTGAACAAATATCGAACATTTCATCTATAATTTTTGAAGCTTTTTTGAGGATTTTGATTTCTTTTTCATCTTTAATTATTCTTGAATTGTAAAATGGTTCTGTTGATGATTTTATTTTTGGAACAGATTTTTTCAAGGACATCATTACAGAATAGTTTTGACAGTCAGTACAAACACGATTTTTCTTAATTTTCCCTATTAGTGATGAAATAAGTCCAGTTCCACGTTCAGCCGTAATTACATCACAATCTTCAGATTCATCTCGAGCCCTTCCTACTTCAAGTTCAGGAGCAATAATGGTAGTTTTCCCATTTTTTTCAAGTAATCCAATTGCCTCACCCCAAAATCCAGTGATATAAAACAAATTTTCAGGCTCAAATGTGACTAATGTATCACAATCTATCTTTTGAGCAAATTTTAGAAGATTTTTTCTGCGTTGCTTCATACTCAAAAATCTCTGTTTCTTAATTTATGTATGATGTAAAGTTTGTATATGGAAATTTTGTCCAAGTAATTGTGACAGAAGAAAAAGAGAAGAAGAAAGTTGTTGCCTTGTTATCAGGGGGATTAGATAGTCAGCTTGCAGTACGAATGATGCAAGAACAAGGTTTTGAAGTTTCAGCAGTTGCAATAAAGACTCCTTTTTGTGATTTTGATTGTGGTAGAGGATGTGGATTTGAAATTAGAGAAAGATCAGATGATCTTAATGTTAATTTGAAAACAGTTTATCTTGGTGATGAATATATCGAGATGCTAAAAAATCCAAAACATGGGATTGGTGCAGGTTTCAATCCATGTGTAGATTGTAGAACAATGATGTTTGATGCAGCAAAAAAACACATGGAAGAGATTGGTGCAGAATTTATTATTTCAGGTGAAGTATTAGGTCAACGTCCAATGAGTCAACATGGGCCTGCATTAAGTACTATTGAAAAGGATTCAGATTTAGTTGGAAAAATTGTAAGACCATTGTCAGCGGGATTATTACCAGAAACGATTCCGGAAAAAGAAGGATTGATCAAAAGAGAGAATCTTGGAATGATCAGAGGTAGAACACGAAGAAATCAATTAGAAATGGCAAAAAAATATGGAATTGAAAATCCTCCTAATGCTGGTGGTGGTTGTTTGTTAACAGAACCACAATTTGGAATCAAAGCAAAAGATTTGTTTGATCATATTGAAACTCCAACAATTAATGATATTGATTTGTTAAAAATTGGAAGACATTTCAGATTAGATGAAGAAACAAAATTTGTTGTTGGAAGAAATAAAGATGAAAATGAAATGATCAAAGCAATTGCATTACCAGGAGATATTTTACTTGAAGCTAAAGATGTTGTAGGACCAATTTCAATTTTACGTGGAAAGAATGCAAAAGAACATGTTGAATTTGCATCAGCTGTAACACTCAGATATTCTGATTCACCAAAAGATCATCAAGGAATCATTACAGTGAAAAAAGATAATTCTTCTGAAGAAATTATTACTCACAGAGCAGCAGAAGAATCCTACATTAAATTTAGAATGTAGGCGTAAAATTTTTAAAAAATCAACGTAAACTAAAGAAGAGTTTTTGAAGGAGTAAATTACATTTTCAACAAGGATGCAAAAACAAGAAAATCCCACATATTTGAAAGCTATTACGATTAGAGATATCAGTGATGTTCATTCAATTAAAGAAGATATCAAAAAAGATATGATTTTGATTTTAAGGGTTACACCACTAGCACAAAAAGATGTAGAACAACTTCGTAAAGTGGTTGAAGAATTGTATTCTATTGCAAAAAATGCTGGCGCAGATATTGCAAGATTAGGAGAAGAGCGAATTATTGTTGCTCCATCTGGAATAAAAATCTGGAAACCAGAATACGATTTAAAATAATTTTATTGCTTCTTGAACCTGAGGGAAATGTGCAGGTAATTTGTACATTCGTCCGATATTCATTGCAAGGTTTTTAGATTTTGAACGTTCACCGTGATTTACTAATACACGACGAAGTTTTGGTCGCAGTCTTTGTACAAATGACATTAATTGATTATAATCACTGTGACCACTGAATCCATCTAGTTTTTCAACACCACAGTTGATAGTAACAATTTCTACTTTTCCTTCTTTTCCTAACATGGTTGCTTGTTTTGAACCATCTAGAACTCGTCTACCTAAAGTTCCATTAACTTGATAAGATACAAACAAAACTTTATTCTTTTTATCAGGTGCAATATTTTTGAAATATTCTAGAACAGGTCCACCTTCTAACATTCCAGATGTTGCTAAAATAATACATGGTGAATCATCTCTCATAGGTTCTTCTCTAGCATCTGCATGTTCAATGTTTGTGAAATATTCGGAATCAAATGGATTATCATCTGTTTCTAGGATTTTTTGTTTAAGTTCTCTTGCAAGATATTCAGGATATGATTCATGTATTGCAGATGCTTCAGAAATCATTCCCTCTGTAAAGACGGGAGCCTCAACCATTTCTCCAGATTTCATATAATGATCAATTACCATCATGATTTCTTGGGCACGACCAACTGCTGGAATAGGAATCAATACTTTACCTCCATCTGCCAAAGTGTTGTTAACTGCATTAATGAAAGAAGATTCGACTTCTTGTCTAGTTGGTTGAATGTCTTCTTTTAGTCCGTAAGTACTTTCAACCAATAATGTTTCTACTCTAGGAAAATTCCATGATGCTGCTTCAAACAAAATGCTTTTTCCAAATTTAATATCACCTGAATAAACGAAATTATGATCACCATTTCCAATATGAAAATGACATAACGCTGAACCTAAAATATGACCAGCATTTGCAAGAACCAATTTTATATCTGGTGAGATATCTGTAACAGTTCCATATGGTAAAGTAATTGTCTGTTTCATTATTTGTTTAACATCTCTTTCTGAGTAAATTGGAGTTCTTCCTTGGGCGGCAGCTACTTTGATTGCATCTAATTGAATCAAATTCATCATAGGTAATGTTGGTTCAGTACAATAGATTGGGCCTTTGTATCCATATTTACATAAAGTTGGCAAAAATCCGGTATGATCTAAATGAGCATGTCCAATTACGACTGCATCAAGATCATCTAATGTAATATCTAAAGAATCTAATCGTGGAAATGCATCCATTGGTGAACGAGCTCCAGGATTAATTCCACAGTCAATTAGGATTTTACTTTCTGGTGTAGATAATAACATAGAAGATCTTCCAACTTGGCCAAATCCTCCAAGTGTATAGAGAGAAACTTCAGTTCTTTGTGATAATCGAGGTCTAAAAATTTCATCACCAACTTGCTTGAATTGTTTGCTTCTTTCAGAAGATGCTTGTTTCAGAGTTGCGTTAATGGTTTGAATTGTTCGTGATGGGATAGTTGTAGCTTTTCTAACACGTAAACGCCAACCTATTTTTTCAGTGACTTCAGCATGATTGAATTCTTTTGCATTTCTTTGTAATAACCAAGGTCTTTTTGCTTCAACTGAAACTTCACCAGTAGTTATATCAAAAATTGTTCCTTGTAGATTTGCTTCTTTTGGAACACATTCTGCAAGAATTTTTCTAGCTTCATCTTCAGGTTTCCTTATTGATTCATCAGTTCTAATGACAATTCTTTTTTTAATTACATTTACAAGATTTGAAATGGTATCATTGTGTTCCAATAGATATCGTGGAGAATTTGTATAAAGTGCAATTCGTGGTCCTTCATATTCTATTTTTGTGATACTTGCTTCTTTGGGTATACTTTGCAGTACGGTGGCCATTATATTCTGGCTGCTAGGAGGTAATTCTTTTTGTTGTTGTTTTTTTTGCATTAAATCACTAAAGTTCGATGACAGCTTTCTTTTGTTCATCGGTCAAAAGACGGAATCCATCTTTATCCATAATTGCGATATTGATTCCATCGCCAGTACCAATGTTTCTAACAATTGCTGCTTTTACAGCTCTGAGAGCTATTTTTTTTGCTTCTTCTACGGTAAGATCATTTCTATATTCTTCTTCAAGTAAACCATAAGCTACAGGTGATCCACTACCAGTTGTTACATATGATTTTTCTTCAACTGAACCAAACATATCTACATTAAACAATGATGGTCCATTTTTATCATAACCACCAAGTAAAATATCTGCCATGAATGGATATCCTCTATTTTGATGAAAAATCAATGAACATAATCTAGCAAGTGAATGAATTGAAATGGAATCTTGTTTTTCAACTCTATGGAGATTTGAATGATAACGTAAAATATCAACAATGTTTTGTGCATCTGCCACACCTCCTGCCAAAGTTAAACCTGCGTGTAAGTCAATTTGTTGAATTTTCATTGTATTGTTATTTGCAATAAAATAACCAGCACTAGCCCTCATATCTGCACATAATACAACACCGTCGCTAGCTTTGATACCTACAGTGGTAGTCCCATGCAAAATTTTTTCTTCAACGTTATTCGACAAAAAATACACCTATTAAGATAAAGTAAGTGCCATGACACCCTTTTAAATAACTTTTTGATCTCTTGAAATCATAAATAATGACAAGAATTCAAGATCGCATGCAATCTCACACAATGGAATTACCTAGGCTCATTAAAATTGGTGAAAAAAATATTGGTGACTTTGGAAGTTTTTTGAATTTATTAAATAAACCAAAAAAAGTTTCTTTGATATCAGGAACTAATGTTCAAAAAGTTTTAAGGAAAAAAATTGAAAAAACAATAAAATCAAAAAAAATCAAGTTTTTTTGGCATATATCAAAAGATAATCAGATTAAATCGTTAAAACGTATTGAAAAAGATGTAAAAAAAGATGATTCTGATTTAATTGTAGGTATTGGCGGAGGTCGTTCTGTAGATACAGCAAAATTAATTTCATTTAATCTAGGTAAACCATTTGTAAGTTTACCAACTGCCGCATCACATGATGGAATGGCAAGTCCATTTGTTTCTGTAAAAAGTGATAAACCTCATTCAATTGTAGCATCCGCACCTATGGGCGTTTTTGTAGATATTGACATTATCAAAAAAGCTCCTTCAAAATTACTTGCAAGTGGATGTGGAGATCTAGTTGCTAACATAATTGCAGTAAAAGATTGGCAACTAGGTCATAAAAAGGAAAAAGAGTACTATGGAAGATATGCTGCTGATTTGGCTATGATGAGTGCAAAAATAGTCATGGAAAATTCTTCTAGTTTTGCAAAAAATGGACTGGATGCAAGAGTAATTGTTGAGGGATTAATCAGTGCAGGTGTAGCATCATGTATTGCAGGAAGTAGCAGACCATGTTCTGGTGCAGAACATCTTTTTTCACATGCTCTTGATAAGCTAGCTCCAGATATTGGGCTTCATGGAGAAAAATGTGGAATTGGTTCTATAATGATGGCAAAGTTGCAAGGACAAGATTGGAAACAGATTGTAAAAACATTGAAAGATGTTGGAGCTCCAACAACTGCAAAACAAATTGGATTAAAACCAGATATCATAATAAAAGCTCTAACTATGGCACAAGAATTAAGACCTGAAAGATATACAATCTTAAAAGAAATTAAAATGACTGAAAAAAGAGCTTTTAATCTTGCAAAGAGTACTAAAGTAATTTAAGCAGTTTTTTGTTCAGATGTTTTTTCTTTTGTTTCAGGTTTCTTTTCCTGAGCTTGTTTGTTGACATGTGTTTCAACAAAATTTACTTTTTCCAAAGTATTAACAAATTTGAAAATATCTAATTGAATAAAATGTTTCATGATCTGAAGACCATCAGCACGTAAAATTTCCTCAGGAACAGTTACACTAACTTCTTTGTCTTTCAAGTCAAATGCAATTTTTGTGTCCTCTACAGGAAGTCTATTTTTGAGAATTCCATCTACTTTATCGTTTGGAGAATCTAGTGATTTGAGTACATTAACGTCAAATAGAATAGTTTTTCCGGCGTATCTATGATTATAATCAATTTGTACTCTACCAGAACCAATAAAACGAATAGTTCCTCGTTTATTGTCAACTTCAATTGAATCACCAACTGAAACTTTTTCGGCATCTTCGCCTAATTTTCTAAGTGGAATCATTCTAACTTTACCAGAATCTCTTTCACCAAACCCTTTGTCTGGTGTTACTTCAACTGTTAGTTTATCGCCAACAGATGTTTTGGCAAGTGCTTCATCTAATCCTTTTAGAACAGGATAAGAAACTTCACCAATAGAAACTAGTTTTGGTTGATATTTGACATTTGATTCATGAATAGAATATTTTTTTGCATCCTCTTCAATAGTGGTATCAAAAACATCCTCACTGTCTTTTACTTTTGCAGTATAATCTACTAAGATGAGTGAACCTTTATCAAACGTCAATGTGTTCGGTCTCGAATTTCCTTATATTAAGTTAACAGGGTTTAGAGATCTTTTAGTTTTTCTTCAGCAGTTTTGAGTCCTGCTTGAGTATCAACAGAATATCCCATCATTGATAATGTAGATGAAATTGCTGAAATTGTTCTCATTACATGATATGGGCTAACTTCTCCCATACATCCAACTCTAAACACTTTACCTTTTAGATTGCCAAATCCACCTGCAACTAAAACTTTGAATTTGTCTGCAAGTGTACTTCTGAAAGTTTTGTCTTCAAGTCCATCTAGATAATTTAATGCAACAATAGAAATTGAGCGATCTTCTTCTTTTGCAAATGGTGTTAATCCAATTGCACTTAATCCAGAGTACAATGCATTAGAACAAACTTTGTGACGATTAAAGACATTTTGTAATCCTTCTTCTAACATAATTGATAGGGCTTCTCTGTATGCATACATCAATGGTAATGCAGGAGTAAATGGGGTGTGTTTTTCTTCATCATAATATTTGAAATATCTTGCTAAATTGAAGTAGTGTGTAGGTGGAGGATTTTCAATCATGTATTTTTTGGCTTTAGCACTAACAGAAACTGGAGAAATTCCAGGAGGGGCTGCAATTGCTTTTTGAGAACCAGTTAGACAGACATCAATGTTCCATTTATCTACTTCAAGATTAGCACCACCAAGTAAAGAAACAGAATCTACAACATACATTGCATCATTTCTAGATGTTAAATCAGATACTTTATCAAGATAATTTACCATTGTTCCAGTAGACGTTTCATTATGAACAACATAGAATGCTTTAACGTCTTTATTATTATCAAATGCTTCTTTTATTTGATCAAAAGTTGAATTTTCTCCTGGAGGAGTCTGAAGTTTAATTACATTTGCACCTTGACCTTCAATAAGTTGTGATAATCTAGTGCTGAATTCTCCATTAACTGGAATTATTACTTTATCACCTTTCTTAACTACATTAATTACTCCTGCTTCAACAGCACCCGTTCCAGATGCAGATAGCGCTACAATATCATTTTGTGTTTGAAATACTTGTTGTGTTTTATCAACAACATCAGTGTATAATTCAACAAAATCATCACTTCTATGATTAATGATTGGTGCAAGCATTGCCCTCATCACTCGATTAGGTACATTTGTTGGACCAGGAAGCATTGAAAGATATTCCATGTGTTATCTACGTGACTGAAGTATTAGGATTATTTATAATTAGAGATGAGATAAGCGAATCTTAGCATCAGTATTAATTAAAAAATTTCTAGTACCGTCCGGTACAAAATCATGCCAGTTTTGATCGCTAATAATTAAATCCCGTATATTAGTTCCAGATAGATTTTTTCGATCCAAAAATGGAATCGAATCTACTTTAACAGATCTTTTTGAGTACAGATGTTTTGTCAATTCATCATTTGAAAAAACTATATCAAATTTTGGGACAATAGAATCAATTTTTTCAATCCATCTCATATGATTGTCTAAATCAGGAATGTGGTAAATTGAAATTTTCTCTTTCATTGAATCATCAATAGATGAAAGAATCATTTTTTGTCGTTCCTCAGCAGAAAATGGGTTATTTTTTTGGATAGGTTTATTGGAACTGCCCAACCCTACCCATAATTTTTCAACTTTTGATAGAGCAAATTGTAAGGCTTCAAGATGACCCAAGTGAAAAGGTTGGAATCTTCCAATTAACAATCCATTCATACAAAAATATAGAAAATTTCTTTTAAAAAACTATCATAAAGAGTTCTAGTTAGATAAAACTATGAATTTTTTGAGAATTAATGGAGCACATGGTGAAGGTGGTGGACAAATAGTACGTTCAGCAATTACATTATCATGTATTACAAAACAACCAATTCATTTAGAAAATATTAGAAATAATAGGAAAAAATCAGGATTAAAACCACAACATCTTACAACAATTAAGATTCTTCAAAAGATTGCAAATGCTGAGGTTATTGGTGCAGAAATAGGTTCTACTGAATTAAAATTTATTCCAGGTAATGTTGAAAGTTTAGAATTAATTGAAGATGTTGGAACAGCTGGAAGTATTTCTTTAATTTTACAAGTTTTGATTCCAGTTGTAGCAATCACTCAAAAAAAACTTGATTTAACAATCAAGGGTGGAACAGATGTACTTTGGAGTCCTTCCATTGATTATACTCAAAATGTATTAAGAGAAGCATACTCAAGAATGGGAATTAAGTTTTCTCTTGAATTATGTAAACGAGGTTATTTTCCAAAAGGAGGAGGAGAAGTCAAGTTACATGTGAATCCATCTAATTTAAAATCAATATCATTTACAAAAAGAAAAACAAATTTAGTAAAACTGATCTGTACATTTTCAAAACTTTCAATAAATGAAATTGAAAAAAAGATAAAAGATATTGAAAATAAATTAATCAAAGAAAATTTTGTTGTGGAGGTAGAAATAAAAAATGAAAATGCAATTGATTCAGGTGCTTCTTTGTTAGTGTATAGCATTGATGGGAATTCAATAATTGGTGTTGACTCCTTATTTGATAAAAAAATACAGAATTTCAATTTAGATTTTGACAGATTTGTTAAAAAATCACTAGGAGTAGATGAGAATTTAGCAGATATGCTAGTTGTGATTGCAAGTTTAGGCGATAAAAAAACAATATTTCATGTAAAAGAAATTACAAAGCATTTAGAAACAAATTTGTTCGTAACATCAAAAATTACAGGCTGCAAATATGGTATTGGAAGACTAGATGATGGATTTGAAGTAATTATTGAAGGGGTATCATACTCCAGCATCAAGTAAAGATGCAAAGAATAGGATTGCAATTGATAAAACTACTGTAATTTCTCCAAGAATAATGATTTTTTTTCTTAGTTGTTGAATTTGATTTTCTGGCATTTGATTTGACATGATTTTTTCTTCAACATCTTTACGAATTACTCTGACATGAACTATGTATGTAATGATTAATGCAATTACAAGAATTATCTTAATAATTAGAAACGTCCCATAACTTGTTGCAATTAGTAGTTCAGGTTTACCAAGTAACACATGAGAACTATACAATCCAGTTGCCATCAGAATAATTAATGAAGGAACAGCAATTTTGTTAAATCGTCTCCCAACACGAATCATTATTTGCATTCTTTCTTCAAGAGAATTTGTCATTGTTTTTAACAGTGGAGAAAATACAATTCCGATAAAAAGTGAGCCACCAACCCATATTGCAGCTGAAATAAGATGAATCCAAGTAAGAAGAGCTTGTTCTATGGCACTCATTGATAATGATATTTTAAATCAAATATTATGTATTTGGATCTTGACAACGTTTTTTAGTTGTACATAATTTGTACCAATGAAATGGCACTTCAAAGTAAGATGACAGTTTATCTTGCAATTGTTGGTGTTTTTGCTATGATGGGCGGTATTATTTACTATGCAAGTTTAGATAATTCAGAACTTGCACAAGCAGAAATTGAATTAACAAATATTGAATTTATGGATGAAAATACCAAGGATGAACCAAGATTTAATGTAACATTTCTGATAAATAATCCAAGTGATACTACATTTACCGTTTCATTAATCCAATACGATCTTTATGCTGATGGAATTCTTTTAGGTTCTGGACAATATTCTACAATGGATGTTTCAATGCCTGGAAGAGCATCATTTTTTCCTGGTACAGAAATTCCATTGAAGAACATATTTGTTCTAAGTAAATCAGAAGTAGAACCAGAAATTTTTCAGAATGTAATTAATAATAATGTCAAAAAATTTACTGCTGAAGGAATTATCACAACTCAAAATACATGGACTACAATTGAAAAAGAATTCAAATCTGAATTATAAATAAAAAGTGGGCCTAATGAGATTCGAACTCATGATCACCGC
>ENA-UZWW01002181-UZWW01002181.1-metagenome-genome-assembly--contig:-Day-5--50m-contig-2181_pt1 | contig 20791 bp, 36 predicted proteins | sample MGYA00260348_ERZ794908 | MGnify/ENA metagenome assembly ERZ794908
CAATCTTGGTTTAGACAAGAGAACTTTACAACTATATGTTTTGACAATGAGTTGTATGCTAATACAGGTGGACAAGAGAGTGGACTTATGCAAAAGGGCTTTGTAGCTAAGATGGCTCCTAAGGGTAAGAAGTTTGAAAAGGTACGTTTAGTAGAGATAGCCAGAGAAGCTGGATGTCATTATGCTACTATGCTTACAGTAAGTAAACCCAATAGAGTTGAAGAAGTTATTAAGAACGCTGTTATTATTGCTCGGGAAGTTGGACCTACGTTTGTACAATTGTATACACCATGTATACTAGAGATTGGCAAACAGAGTATGGAAGGTCTAGATGAAATGAAGGATAGTGAACAGATAGGTGGACGCTTTGTTCAACGTGAATACGTAACACCTCAAGCACAAGAAGTTATTGATAGATTAAAAGCAGAGAAGAAGGAACGTAAGTTAGCCGCAAAAGCAAAGGCTAAGAAAGTAGCAGTGGCAGTAGCATGACAGAGTACAAATGGAGTAATGATATAGAAAAGTATGAAGCTGTTGAGAAGTTATTTGACGAGCTTATACGACCTGCATTGATGAGCGACGGTGGCGATTTGGAATTAGATCTAGTGAAGGGTCACGACGTGGTGATTTCATTTCAAGGCGCCTGTGGCAGTTGTCCATCAAGTGCAGGTGGTACCCTCCGGGGAATAGAACGTGCTTTACGATATCATATTGATCCAGAAGCAAATGTAATACCAACTAATGCATACCAGGCACCAACACAAGACGTACATCCATTTGGTGGACTAACGTATGCACAAGAACTTGAAGAAAGGAACGCCAATGGCAACAATAATCACTGACGAATGTATTAACTGTGGAGTATGCGAACCAGAATGTCCAAATGAAGCAATAGACGATGGTGAAGGTGAAGGATTAGATTACTTCTATATTGATCCAGAACTTTGTACAGAATGTGTAGGCTTTCACGGTGAAGAAGCATGTCAAGAAGTGTGTCCTGTTGATTGCTGTATACCCGATGAGGATATAGTTGAAACTGAAGAAGAACTTTTGGAACGAGCAAAAAAATTACATCCAGAAGATACGTTTCCAGCATTAGACGATCTAACAAACAAAACATCTTTATTTCGTAATCCGGATCGAAAAAATGCAAACCTTTAAATTAAATGAAAACAATATTCAAAAACAAAGGTGAAGTAATCTTAACAGAAGGTGAAGAAACAGATGATGCATATATCATCTTAGACGGTGAAGTTGAGGTTACCAAAAAAGGTAAGGTAGTAGCTACACTAACAGAGAACTCAATCTTTGGTGAGATTGCTCTAGTAGATCAAAGACCTAGAACTGCAACGTGTACAGCAAAGACACAATGTAAGTTAGGGCATGTAACTAGAGAGAATTACACTACATTACTAAAAGTTAGACCTGATGCTATAAATCCATTATTACGAATAGTAGCAGACCGTATGCGAAATTTAATGGAAATGGTTAGCGATATATCTAAAGTTAGATAGTCAGTATTATGCTGACATAGGGTCAGCAAGTATTAAATACGTAGTTAACTAATTATCTGAAAGGAGTGATTGCATGGAAATAGGAACAACTCAATATAAAAACTATGTTGGTGGCCAATGGGTAGACTCAGCTTCAGGTAAGACGTTTGAAGTCACTAACCCTGCTCATTGTACAAAAGTATTAGCAACTGTTCAAGACAGTAACGAAGAAGATATAAGCAAAGCTGTAGAAGAAGCTCGACGAGCATTTAAAACTTGGAAAAAGATTCCAGCACCAAAACGTGGTGAGATATTATTTAAAGCGGCAGAAATACTAGTACGAGATAAAGAAGATATAGCAAAAATGATGACCAAAGAAATGGGTAAACCATTATCTGAAACCCGCGGTGATGTTCAAGAAGCAATTGACATGGGATACTATGCGGCAGGTGAAGGTCGGAGATTAGGAGGAAAGACTGTTCCATCAGAACTGAATGATAAGTTTTGTATGTCCATGAGGATGCCACTTGGCGTCATTGGAGCAATCACTCCTTGGAATTTTCCTATAGCAATTCCGTCATGGAAGGCTTTCCCTGCCTTAGTAGCAGGTAACACAATGGTTATTAAACCTGCAGAGGATACACCACTAAGTGTATTAAGACTAGCAATGGTATTTGAAGAAGCTGGATTACCTGCGGGAGTATTTAATGTAGTTACAGGTTATGGTCCAACAGCAGGACAACCGCTAGTAGATCATCCTGATGTTAAGATGATATCATTTACAGGATCTACTATAACAGGTCATCAAGTAGCAACTAGATGTGCAGAGCAAATGAAACCTTACTCATTAGAGATGGGTGGTAAGAATGCAATTGTTGTAATGGAAGATGCTGATATTGATTTAGCAGTAGATGGAGTTGTGTGGGGAGCATTTGGTACAACAGGACAACGTTGTACAGCATGTTCAAGAGTATTTGTACACGAAAGTGTTAAAGCAGAGTTTACAGAGAAACTTGTTAAACGTGCAGGATCACTAATGATAGGCGATGGTTTAGATGCTAAAGTACAAATGGGGCCTGTTATTAATGAAAAAGCATTAAACAAGATTCATATGATGGTTACAGAAGCTAGTGCTACTAATACTTTATTATGTGGCGGAAAGATTAATAAGAAGCCTACAGATAATATTCCATTTGCTTTTGGACAGTATACAACAACTTACGGTTGGTTTTATATGCCAACGGTTATTACAGATGTAGATGTACATGATATGATTGCTCAGGAAGAAGTATTTGGTCCTGTAGTAGCAATTATATCATTTAACGAGACCGACGAGGTTATTGATATGGTTAACAATTCTAAGTACGGGTTATCGGCCGCAGTCTATACGGCGAATGTAAATTTTGCCTTTAGAGCCCTTAACGAAATTGATACTGGAATTACATATATTAATTCTTCAACAATCGGCGCTGAAATACAGTTACCATTTGGAGGAACCAAAGGGACTGGAAACGGGCATCGTGAAGCAGGACACAACATGATTGATAATTGCACAGAGTGGAAATCAGTCTTTGTAGACTATAGCGGAACTTTACAAAAAGCTCAAATCGAAGACTAACACTTAACCTAAAGGGATATAAGATGAAACGAATTCTACTACTTGTAGTAGGGTTAGCAATCCTTATTGCTACTCCATCACAAGCAAAAAACAATCCAGAATTATTAATGTTCAGTAACCCACATTGTGGGTACTGTCAAAGTTTTTTAAACGAAGTAAAACCAACATATCATGATTCAAAAGTTGGAAAGCTACTTCCATTAAGAGTTATTAATATGGACCAGCCTGTACCAGACTGGTATGATAAAGCATATAGGAATAAACGTATTAGTCAGATTAGAGGAACACCAACTTTTATAATCTGGCAAAACGATACTGAACTATATAAGTTTGTTGGGTATCCAGGAAAGGAACGCTTTTATGATATTCTTAATCAATACGTAAATGCAAATTTAGATCTGTTTGGGAAAGACGGAGAAGTGTTTCTTGGTAAATCAGATAAAGAACAATGGCGAGCCGAATCACCAGCACCTCTAAGAGGTGAAGGTCTAGATATACCAGATGCAAAGATAGAGTTGCGTAAACAAGCACCAAATGATCCTAGAATGGATCCAAACTCTAGTCATAATAAACCTTTTAAACGTCCAGGTGTAGTAGTGCAGTCAGATAATATATTTGATCATACATACAATACACCGCAAGATGCATTGTTGGCGGCTAAGTATTTAAAGTGTGGATCTAATATCCACTATCATTCTAAGGAGAATGTATGGATGCCGTGTTCGATGTCAATTAGTCCAGGCACGGACGACTTAATGCAAGGAAGAAATTAATGAAAAGAAAGAAAAAGAAATCAAATAGTAATAATATTAAACTATTTTTATTGTTTGTGCTTATGGCAATAATATTTTATTTTGCTTACAGTACACCAAGTACAGCTGAAGAACATAAGTTACAAAAGTTAGATGCTATACTTACGTATTGTGATACCCAGGAGAACATTACAAAGATGGTGTCAGAGGCATATCATATGTCAGTTGCCGCTAGAGGATTAGTACATAATAAATTTCATAATGAACTCATAACTGTTGAAATGTGGATTAATCCAGGTAATGATCAATGGGCTATTATTTTTAAATATAAGCACAAAGATTTGTCTTGCATAGTTGGTGGTAATAGTGTTAAACTGTTTACACCTAAAGGCACAGGAGTATAGTTTCTTAGGGGTACTAAAGTGAAAAGCATCCGAGAGTGGGTGATTGATGATTGGCAAGGACATAGATTTAGATTAATAGTAGAAACAGTCGGAGCATGTTGTTTCATAAGTGTCTATTTAATCATGGCGTGGTTTGGTGATAATACACCAATCTTTATTGTATTTTTATTCACACTCTCGGGTGCTCTTTTACATTCTATAAATGCGTATCTACGAAAAAGTATTAACTTACTTTTGTTAAATATTATAGTAGTATGCATAACACTTTTTGGAATAGCTAAGATGTTTTTAGCGTAGGGGCAACGCTATGACTTTTCAGTATGAGTATGAAAAGTTTATTGACACTTATAGTACTGTAGAACAAAAAGATATATCGTTTATGATATGGTTGATAGAGAATCCAAAATCACCATTTCATCTACACGGTTCGGCATCTTTAAAAGATCATGATGCTATACATGTATTACTAGAATGCGGTCAGTCAAACGATGAAGAAGCATTTGTTATTGGTTTTACAATGGGTACTGACGACAGAATTAAACCATGGGAAGTAAAGATCTTTAAATTTATTTCACGCTTCTTATATCCAAAAAAGAATAGATTTACTAAAGCACAAATAGAAATATTTGATATTGGTTTTAAATATGGCAGTTCAAGAAGTAATAATCGTATAGGAGAAGTTGACTGGACGAAGTATAATTTAGATGTTCCACTAAAAGAAATCCAATTAGGATTTGGAATTATGGACAACGAATTAAGTTACCTTAAGCGAGATATCAAATGAAACTATTATATCCGTTAGCTAAAAGATTTATAGCAGGACATAATGTAGAGTCTATGTTAAGTAATATTAGACAATACGATCTTGTTACGATTAATTATGTAGGCGAAAGTGCAACAACACCATGCATAGCTGAAGCAAACTTAAAAGAATACAAAGCATTAATTAATGCTTTAAAATCATTATCACATAGAGAATATGAAATATCGTTAAAGCTAACTCAATTTGGAATGACTCCTACTGAATGGAAAGATCCTGTTACAGAATTAACAGATCAAGTAAAAGATATTCCATTTATTAAACTTAAATTTGATATGGAAAAGGAATCGCTTATTGATGATACATTAAAGTTTTCCCGTTGTTTTGATGATGTAGGTATTGTCCTACAAGCTAATATGCAACGTTCATACTTTGATATAGATAAAGCTATGGAGAGTTATACTAGGGTTAGAATTTGTAAAGGAGCATACAAAGGTAATATCAGAAACATGGATGATATTAGAAAAAATTATTTAAATATAGTTGAAGAAATTTTTAAGAGTGGATATTTTTATCATAAAGATTATAAGCAAGAACTTGTATCTTTAGGGACACACGATGAGTATCTTATTGAAAATATAAAGAAGTTATCCAAAAAATACGGTGGCAAACAAAAGTTCTATTTCGAAATGCTTTTTGGCATTAGAAGGGACTTAGCAAAAAGATTAATCGGCGAAGGCTACTCAGTAAGAACTTATATACCATATGGTGCAGATTGGATGCCTTATGTAATACGTAGGTTATCGGAGTTTAAGAATCTTAAATTTGTTGGTGTAAATATTATAAAAGAACTTTTTTCAAGGTAAGTACAACATGAATAAAATTATTATATTTGGTGGCGGATCTATAGGTAATGCAGTATATCATCTTTTAAAAGATCGTACAGCATACAGCATTACAGTAGCTGACATACGTGGTTCTGTTACAGGCATCCCGTCAGAAGATTATGCACAAATAGATACTAGGCATCCTGGTACTAACAGTTGGACAATTGATAAATTAATAAAGGATAAAACATTAGTTATTAATGCATTACCATATACTGAAAATATGATTATATATAATGCATGTTTAAAAGCAAACATTCCATACTTTGATTTCTCAGAAGATTCAGAACTTAATGACTTTATCCATAATATTGATTTAGAAAAGCCATTACCATTTACAATGCCACATTGTGGATTAGCACCAGGTATGAGTACAGTTATTGCAAATGACTTAGCACACGATTATACAAAGGTAGATGAAGTTAAAATAAGAGTAGGAGCATTATCACAGAATGCTACTAACAAATTAAAGTATCACCTTTCTTGGAGTGCAGACGGATTAATAAATGAATACTGTGGTAATTGTAAAGTTATACGTGATGGGCAGTTAAATGAAGTGCCAACACTTACAGATTACGAAACATTGTTAATAGATGGTACAGAATACGAAGCATTTAATACAAGTGGTGGATTAGGATCATTTGTAGATACTGTTATTAACGATCCACGTTATTCAGAAGCAAATGTAAATTATAAAACTATTAGGCGGGTAGGACATCATGATTATATAGATTTTTTAATGAATGATTTAAAAATACCTAAGAAAGATTTAATTAATATTATTAAACATGGAGTGTCTAGTACAAAACAAGATTGTGTTATTATCTTTATTACAGTTAGTGGTATAGTTAATAGCAATCATACAGAACGCATATATAAGAAAATATTCTATCCTGAAAAGTTAAATGGTAGATTGTTTACAGCTATCGAGTTAACAACAGCGTCAGGACTACTTACAATGGTTGAACTATTTTTACAGAATAAACTTAGTGACTATGGTTACCATAAACAAGAGGAAGTTAAACTTTCAGAAGCAGTTAGTACAAAGTTTGGAAGTTTATATACGATGTAATGACAACATTTTGGAAAATAGGTATGGGAGCTTTTCTAGTAGGTGCAAGTATAGGAGCAGTTTGGTTCTATAGTATAAACATGGGGTGTGCTGAACTGGCGCCATTTCATGTTAGAGCAAAAATATTATTTGATTGTGCAATCGCAGGAGGATGCTGGAAATGGTAAATTTTAAATGTAGTAAATGTAACAAAAAAACTAAACACGAATTAACATCTGAAGGTTGGGCTGGAAGGCAATGGACTAAAGACTTTACTTGTACTACTTGTGGAGAATGTATTACCAAAGATTCCAAACCACCTCAGATACAAACACAATATTTTGTTTTATCAACAGAATACTAACCTAAGGAGGTTTCATGGCTTCAATAGTTATAGCGTTACTAGTTATAGGCAGTTGGTTATTACCTGATGGATCGTTTGATGATGGACCATATGCATTCCATAGTAAACACGAAACAATAGAAGAGTGCAAATCTAAAAAGTGGGAAGATACAGTCTGTGCTTATCACAACGATGGTAAAGGTGCTATGCTTTACAAAAAACGTCATGGTGGTACCATACGTGTAGAAGTTGTGGGGACTGAAGAATAATGGAATGTTCATTAGATGATTCCCCATTTAAAAAATCATATATAGTTGAAGCAGTTCCAACACTATCTCGCGAGTTAGGAGAACAGATAATAGATTGGACTGAATCAACTGTAGGTTTTCATGTAGAGTCAATTGAAACAAAACGTGAAAAAATTTCCGATAATCATTGGAAAGTAGAAACAGGAACAGAATTAACAGTATCATTTAATACGTGCCATAACAACTTTCAAGAAGAAGAGAAGTTTATTAGTGGTGCGATACATGGCTATAATTTCTGTATGAAGAGGTGATTTACTTTCTTTTTCTCTATGCCGGAATTATACTCTGGATTATGTTCTTACCAAACCCTGTTATAAAATGGGTTGATAAGTGGGCTTGTAATAAGGAGGAGACCCCCCGTGAATGAGTATAGCGAAGTAACCCAATTACGAACACAAATTGCTATAATAGAATCTCAACTTGATCATCAAACTACATCTTTAAGACAACAAATAACATTATTACGCCAAATGAACAAAAATTTGGAAATGGATAATGATAGACAATCAATGCTAATAGCAAAGCTCAGTGAAGCTAGAGATAGCAAAACAATAATAGAAAAATTTGAAAAGGCTAATAAAAAGAAGAAACGACCTGATCCAATAGGAGGATTAGGCCCTACAGAAGATCTTCCGGGCTATGATGGCTAGGTAAATACTATGAAACTCTGGGTTATAAAATGTAGAGTATATAACTTTATTTGGTATTGGTGTTATAAGTTAAAAAAACTTTTTAGGAGGTAACATGAAAGATCGTACTATGATTTTTATAATGTTATTTTTTTTCTTACTAGTGTTGTTTAATTTTATATATGAATTGTAGGAAGTAAGTTGAATATGAAATTTAGGAACATGAGAGTAGCTTTATTACAAGGACTAGTAGTTCTGGTACCTACTTATTCTGTGGCTTTTTTTACAGAAAAGATGGTATATACAATACCTATGTTAGCGGCCGCTAGTTTTGTAGCCGCGAGTCTTAAGGGCGAAGAAGTTGAACGTAAAGTAGAAGAAGACGGTCGTAAAGATGGCGGTCATGCTGTACACAAAGATGATGGAAGTTCGTAATGTTAATTACAGAGTTTACTAAACCAGCTGATAGAAAAGATATAGATTCTGCACTACAACCATTCCTAGACTTTATTAAAAGTGGGGAAGAAATTCCTATTAAAAAAATACGTAATAAATTATATCGTGCATTAAAACCTATTGGTATAGATGAAATTGATATTCTAAGATCTAAAAATGTAGATGTCGGTGACATGAATATGAATGGTGCATATGATCCGCACGATGACGAAGATGAATTTCCGCACTTTAGTCTTGAGTTAATATTTTCAGAAACAGACGAAACTATTGCATTTAGTAAAGAAGGTGTTGAAAATATTAAAGATAGATTAATAGATTTATTAGAACACGAAATGATACATAGAAATCAATATCGTGGTAGATCTTTTAAAAAGCAAAGAGAGTACAAACCAGCTAAAGGCATATCCAATAAATTAAAAAGAACTAGAGAATATTTAGGCAACGATGATGAAATAGAAGCCTTTGCAAAAAATATTTCTAGTGAGCTAATACGTAAAGTAGATAAAGACGGAGCTTTAAAGCTCCTTAGGATGGCAGGCAAAACTGCAAACTTTAAAGACGAAATGAATAATTTATTATCACCAAATTTATTTGGATACATGGCGGCTTTTGATTTTGATACTAGTCATCCTGTCTTAAAGAAGTTACTTAAAAAGATTTGGCTTTATATAGAGCATAGTGATGGCTAAACATTCTGCTAGATATATAATGAGACAACAGAAGAAGTTAGATAAAAAACTTCGTCGTCGTAAACCTAAAAACATTAATGCTGAGGGTGATACTACTATGATGCCTTTACATCAGACAATCACATTAGATCATCTTACTAAACCAAAAGTGGCTCCGGGGGAAGGATTCGAACCTTCACGCTCTCCCAAGCAGTAGATAAACAGTCTACCATGTCTACCAAGTTCCATCACCCCGGAACAAACTTATTGCTCTATACCATGCATGTTTGAAAAACTACGTTTAAAGTTTTTGCTTCCTACACGATATGTTGTTGCTCTACCTCTTTTAATACTTGAAGGAGTAATCTTCTTATATTCCTCAACAGCACGTATCATTCTAGTCATTCCAATTCCCCCTCCTACTCTAGGTTGAAAATCGTAACTTAAGAATTCATTTAGTTCTGCTTCTACTCGTTCCTTACCAAACTGTCCGTATAGCAAGTCAGCATACTGTCCGTCACTAATAGTGTGGAACATGTGCTTCATTTCTTCCGGATCGCTACTACGTTCAGCTGAGCCTATTGTTTCCTGTCCAGCTATAATAACATCGATCTTAGCCGCAGTTCCGTCACCGTTTTGTTTCATGTTCCAGAAAGGACTAGTATAGTTTGGAAAATTCTTAATCATACACACACGATCTTTATACTTGTCGTACATTGCTTCTTCATCTTTGTGTGTTAATTCTTTAGTATCAAAATCCTTACACCATTCTAAATAGTCTTTAGCTACAGGGTTTGAACCAAAGCCCATGTGTTCTGTAAGCTCTTTATTCATAATTTCAAGGTCTGCAACAGTTCCTGGAAATTCAAATTCAAACATTGGAAATATTAAATCATGGCGCCCTGGAACTGGGTTAGGTTCTTGTCTATAGGATGTTGAGACACAAAAAAAGCCCTTCGATGAAGGGCGTGTAAGCAGTTCGTATTCTAGCCACATCTGGCCTGTTTGCGGTAGCGGCCAAACATTGCCAGCATAGTTATATGTACTCACTGTGGTTGGGTCTTCACATGCGGCAAGTATGCTTAATCTATTTTGTGTATGGACTTCGTGAAATCCTTGGTCCAAAAAAAACGACCTTAAACGGCCGACGGTACTAGTGTATTGTTCTGGATTTATTAACTGGGTCATTACGTGGAGCTCCTTTTATTAAAGTTAAATGTATCCGTTTCCGGTATATAATTGAAGTTTAAAGTATCCCAATGATTGATTTTTTTAATACTTGTTTCCCAATGACAGCACCTTGTGGCATCCCAGTCTGGTATTCTAACTCTATAATCTTCTGTACTTCCTTCTAAAGCATCAGTCATTAGCTTTACAAGTGCTACATCAGTATAGGTGTCAGTAATGGTATGGGTTGGTGTTTTGTTGTGATTTTTAGTATTTTTATCAACTCTTAACATACTAAAAGTATATTTAGCCAGATGGAAGAAAACCGAGATATTAGTGATTATCTAGTAAATGAAAGCAATTTTGAGAGCTTGTTCGAACAAACTCTAGTTCTTCTTTTGGCTCCACGCTCCTAGACCAGGTTCCATAGGATTTTCTATTCGTGTTAGTAAACTTTTACAATATGGAATTTTTAAAACGTTCCAGGCTGGAACTTTACACTTGTTTGCTTTAAGGTATGCTAGTTCTTCTGTTTCAGTCATGCAGGCTTTCTCGCCGTCTAATAACCTGTACCACTGGCAGTCTTTATCAGTGGCGGCACTTAACGCATGTTCGCCTAAAGTTTTATTTGTAGTAGTTGCAGAGACAATATCTGCTCCATTCAGTGCGACCCCTATTTGCCAGGGAATCATTGCACAGCCTTGGAGCAACAATAATGTCAATATGGTAAAACATGATTTCACGCTTAACGCTTTCAGTATGGACTGTATTTAGCTGATCTACCAAAGTTGTTCTTTACTCACAGCAAACATCATCATGTACATAGGGTCAACGCCTAAGTTAACAGAGGCATAAGGAGCATTGTGTTCAAACTCAAATAAGTCACCTGCATTAAAAGGAGCAATCATCTGGTCTTCATATATAAAGATGTGCCCTGGTTCGTAGTTTGTTAAAGGCATCCAAAATCGTCTAGTTGACTCTGTTAATGTTACTACTGGAAAACCTCCACTAGGCAGTATTTTTTTAATCCACCATTCCCAACTATGTGTTCCAAAATCATATGGCGGTGATATGTTAAAGTCTGTATTATGTCGATCGTATAGTTCCCACGAAAGTCCTTCAAATGCAACATGTTTGACACCTTTAGGACCATTTTGCTTTGTGCCTTGCTTTGCACTACAATAGTCGATCCATTTTGGATTAATCCACGGTCCGTAATTTGATAAAAATTTCATAGTAATATTACTTATCTAACCAACTAGGAGACTCACTAGTTCTATTGGATTTCTGGCTTAATTGTTTAGCTTGTATAATTAACATTGGTCCAAGTTGTTTATGAGTATAACGATCAGTTGCTTTTAAAATCGATCTTTTAAATCCTACAGATAAATTTAGTGGTTGATTAGTAAGTAAACTTTTTACACACTTGCTAACTAGTATCGCATGGTTATCTCGTATCATATGATTGTATCTAGTATCAATACCTTGAGAATACCAATCCCAATAACAATCATTCATAAACTCTGCAGATGATACTGAGCTACTTAAATCACCTACTACTTCAATTAACCCTGTATAATCTACAGTTAATGGAAATCCAGGTATTACTAAAAGATTAAACCCTATTGTTTTTTGTATTTGTTTAAGCCATGCTATTTGATGTTCAAAACGAAATAGATCTATATCATCTCGTTGAATATTTAACACATAGTTTTTTACAGCAGATGCTTCTTCTTTTGTAATTAGTTCGTCCAGGTTAGCAACTGAGTAATTACTATACTCAGGATATTTTTCTAGTAACCAACTTCTATGAGGAGACGTAAGAATAATAATTACAGTATCGTCTTTTGTAATATTATCTAATTGTTTGCGTAGTTGTAAGAGTATCCAATCATTAGATACACCATTTGCTGAATTATTATGTAGTGCATTAACATTTAACTTTTTACCAAGAGCCCTTATCCATGTCCATTCTTCATCAAAGTTTACTGTAAAGCTGTCGCCAAACGTCCATAGAGTACGCACTACCAAACCCCCATTGTACGACCATTACCTACAATAATAAACACACATGTAACAACATGTAATATAATCCAAAACGTTCTTAATGCTAATGCTCTTTTTACACTAACTTGAGTTATAGGTAAAAACTTAGGTTCGTCTTCGTCTGTTATTCCAATAGGCATTCCAACAGTTCGTGCCCATGTTGTTAGCCATTTCCTTTGACCTGACATTCTTATTCCTCATTAGTTCCAAGATTATTTAAAAACTGTCTTAACTTTGTAGAATCAGTTTCAGCATGTATTTTAGGAGCCGCTATACCTTGTGTTGGATCTTCGTTTGTTTCTGTTACTGTACTAGTTGTTTTTAGTCCTTGCAGTATTGGAGACGTTGCTACATTAGATTCGTATGCTTCATCTTCGTCTAAATTTGTAATACGTAAACTATCAATATCAAACCCTAAATCAATTTTACTTCCTATACCACTTGATGATCTAGTTTTCATTAATTGTATTTGATAACGACCACGTTCACGCATAGCTCTACTTGTAAAAATACCTATAACGTTATCTGCTGTTTGTATTTTACTTAATCCACCTGCAATATGTGAATGATCAAATTCTATTTCTTCAACACTGGCCCTATTTAACTGGGATGCTGTTACAAATATACAACCAAGTTCCATTGATAAGTTTCTTAATTCTTCTGATACAAACTTGTCTTTAACATATAAATCACTAGGCGATACTTTTCTACTTAACGGCATTAACAGATCTAAATAATCTATTAATAATACATCTACCTTACGCTCTGTTTTAATTTCGTATTCTTTAACAAAGCTTCTAATATCATTTGCATTTTTACCACTTGGCATATATTTGATTTGAAATGCACCAGCTTTCTTACCTACTAGTTTAACTTTCATTTCAACACCATCTAAATCTTTAAATATTTCTCTAGTTGGAATTTCAGTTAACATACTATCAATACGCATTGACACTAACGGTTCTGAAAGCTCTAATGTAATGTACACTACATTTAATCCTTGAAGCACCCAGTTACACCCCATGTTAGCTAAAAATAAAGATTTACCTGCACCTGATCCACCTGCAAATATATTCAGTTCACCTTTATTAAATCCACCAAATAACTTTTTATCTAATGATTCCCATCCTGTACTTACTTGTCCGTTGTTGTCTTTTAGACCTAGCAGTCTACCTTTAGGATCAGCAAAGTAATCAATACCTATATCTTTTTGCAAACCTATTTGTACAGCTTGTTTTACTAAATCCTCTACAGGTCCGTACTCACCTTTTTCTAACAAGTCAGCACTTTCAAGTATAGCTTTCTCTAAACTTTTATGTCTACAAAAAGTTTCAAAGTCATTTAATAACCAATCATAATGTTGTTCATTTAAATCTTTAGAAGGTTCTAATTTTACATCACAAGAACTGTTTATAATATCTTGTGTTGGAAGTGTGTTATGTTCAGCAACAAAGTCTGTTAAGAATTGTGCAGTTGTTTGTAGTCTACGATCAAATAAAGTAGGATCGAATATACCTTGACAACGTACAAATGTTTGTGCGTCACTTAACATTATTTCTAAATATGTTTTTTGTATATCGTAACCGTAATCTATATTTTGTTTAGTCATTTAATTATTATACCACATTTCAGGGTGAAAGTCAATATGTTTTTTGCTCATTGCCAAAACTGCTCCTATACATGATCCTGGATCACCTGGGTTTGGCGGTATATAAACATTATCCCAATTGTTTCTTATTAAGTCAACTGCTTGTTTATTTAATGCACAACCTCCTGTAATAATAAGATTGCGGCTTGGTAAATGTTTTAAACACCATTTACTATTTGATTTCATTATTAATTCAAAAACAAATTGAGTTGCATTAGCAAGTCTTGCCATATCCATATCTGATTTTAATTCAGGCTTATACCAATCACAACCTTTATGCATATTAACTTTAAAGTCTACGCCTGGCATATCTCCATTTAATTTACCATCAATGAAAGTGCTTACCATATTGTTTACTAGTTCTAAATTTTGATGAGTAGCAATAGAAGCCCCTAACTCTGCAACTTTGTATTCATCTCTATTTGCTTTAAAGCCTAGTCGTTGTGTCATAGCTGAATAAAATAATCCTACACTATGTGGATACTTTTGTGAATAAACTTTTTTAAGTTTATCATTATTACGACCTCTATCAAGTTTTGGATTACCACTCCATATAGTAAGTGTTTCAAATTCACCTATACTATCTAAAACTAATATAGTTGCATCATTAAGTTTACTAGTATACCATCCGTATGCGGCATGACTTTTGTGATGTTTTGCAAATTTAATAGGGCAAGTAATACCCCATTGTTTTAAATATTTTGGAATATTATTTTCACGAAAAGAACTCCAACCTTGGCCAGCCCAGACTTGTCTAATACTTTTAAGGTGAGGAATTTCATACCATATAACTTCATCAGGTTCTCGCCACCCGCCGGCTTGTTTTGCGGCATTAACAAGTTCAGGATTTAAATGAGGATCGTTATCTACCTTAGAAAAGTCTTTAGCCAAGGCCGCCCATACTAGTTCTTTATCGTTAAAAACTGCTATACTGGCATCATGACTATTTCCAACAATTCCCCAAGTAATCATTATTTTCGTGACTCCTCAATTTTGTCAATTAATCCAAACTCCATTGCTTGTTCAGGAGTCATAAAATTATCTCGTTCCATTGCCGCATTAACTGTATCAATATCTTTATTACAATGTTTTACATACAATTCATTTAAACGTTTCTTTGTTTCCATAATATCTTTAACATGAATTTCCATGTCAGTTGCTTGTCCTCTAAATCCACCTGATGGTTGATGAATCATTATTTTACTATTAGGTAAAGCAATACGTTTTCCTTTTGCTCCTGCCATTAATAGTAATGAACCAGCCGATGCCGCTTGTCCTATACAAACAGTAGACACTTCAGGTTTAATGTATTGCATTGTATCATAGATAGCCAATCCAGCACTTACTAATCCGCCAGGCGATTGGATATACATTGATATTGTTTTATCTTTACTAACTGATTCCAAAAACAATAGTTGGGCACATACTGATGCCGCAACATGATCGTCGATTGGTCCTGTTAAAAAGATAATTCTATCTTTTAGTAATCTACTATAGATGTCGTAAGCACGTTCACCTTTTGCTGTAGATTCAACTACCATTGGTACTAAGTTTGACATATTTTTTTATTCTCCTAATAATTATTGTTTGGTGCTGGTGGAGGCTTTCTAATAACCTTATTCTCTTTATAAGGTTTTGGATGCTTAGGTTTCCACGACACATGTTTCTTAACTATTGTTGATGCTTTCTTCTTTGGCATTATTTTCTCCTTTTATAAGGTTTTGGATGCTTAGGTTTCCATGATTCAGCAACACGCTTCCATTCTTTAAAATCCTCATCTACCATATTGTATCGTAAAACATTTTCAATGGATTTCAAATGTTCTTTAATTGCAACATTATCTTTTTCTTTATCCATATGAAAGACACCGCCAGGAAACACACCATCAGTTGCTCCCATTTTAAATGTATTGTATTGTTCTTTTAGAGATTCTACTACAATAGAATCTATAGCATCATAATCAAGTTCTACTTTAATACCCATTTGTTTTCTCCTTAATCATAACCTCTGCCTTGTTCATCATACCAAGATTCCATTCCTGATCTAATGTTTGAACAATCTCTTTTTACTGTTAATTCTACTGTTACTGGTTTAGTTATTGTAGTTTCTATTGCTAATGGTGTACTACAACTTCCGCATGTTGTAGTCCAATTAGGAATTAACGATACTACTTCTGCTATATGTGAAGGTAAGTTTATTCCTTGATAATGTGTTCCTGTTGCACCAGTATGTTGAACTGGAACTTCAACTTTAGCTTGACATAACGAACAGTATATCATAATAATGTCGCTATGATACTTACGAGCAACTATTACTCCATCAATTACTTCTGCATCAGCCGGGTCAATAAAGTGTCCATCTAACATATCATTTCTCCTTTAAAATGTGATTCCTGTTTCTGTTGGTATTAAGGAACCAGGGGTAATATTGCCTACATTAAAACTCATACTAATTCTTTCAACATCACTTTTAAATGGATATACACTATGATTCAATTCTGCATGAAACAAAAGTATATCTCCTGTTTTAGGAACAATCTTATGTGTTCCATTTACTCCTAATACATTTGGACCATAATGAAATTCTAGTTGTCCTGCACACGCCATATTACTCTTACTATGCTTTGCCTCTTCTGCAATTACTTCCGGTACATCAATATACAGTACAGAACTCAACATTCCTGTATGCGAATGTGTAGGATTAAATTCATTTGCTCTTTGATAATTAATCCAAGGTTCAGTTGAAAATGTATATTCAAATATTCTATCTTTATTCTCTACTGCTCTTGCATCATATTCGGATCTATTAAGTAAGTGCGATGCAAATCGTTCAGCTTCTGCTTCTGTATAATTTTTTATGTGTGGTAACAGTTCATGATAAAACTCATTTTTCATAGCTGTTCCTACTGACCATAATACTTCTTTTTTAATATTGCCAGCAAGTTTATCTGAAAAATCTGCACCTGATACTTTACTATCTTTAGCAATTTCTCTTAAAAGGTCCATCATCTCTTCACGCATTGTTGCGTGATAAATTGTAGGACCAAACGGTCTAATAAGTTTATAATCCATTGTTTAATATTACCTTTAAAATGCCTGAACCAAAAATAACCATAGCCGCAGTATTAATAAAAATTAATGCTCTATCATGCCACAACATACCAACTACTAACCAACCTGTTACACCTGCAAAATGAAATATTAAATTATAAGGTTCCATTCCCCCTACACTTGTTAATACCATCCCCCATAAAATAATAACACTTGCTGACCATTTAATATACCAACTAAGGTCGCCTTTCGGTGTTATCTTTTTAAAAACACGTGATGAGTTTAATGCTTTAATCTTATCATTTAATTTTTCTTTATACTCTGTCATATATATTCTAATGTGTTGTTGGTTTAACAAATGGTGTTACATCCGATCGAGTCTCTAAGATGGTGTCAATTAAGCGTTCAAATGCATCTTCTGTAAGTGCAGTTTTATATATCCGCATAGCTTGTGCCATCATTACTCCAGCACACTCGATCGGAGAAATATCTTCTTCTAAACATAATTTTTGTACTAACTTTTCTACACGCCTATACGCAAGTTCTGTACTATCTGTTTCTTTTTTAATCATTTCGGTACCTGCTCAAATGTTTCCATTAGTAATGGACCAAAGTTACTTATTGCCCAACCTAGTGCAATAAGAGTTGTAACTCCTACAACTAACCATTTCATTTTAAAATCATCTACAACCATTTTGATTCCTATAAGTTCGTTTCCTAATACTCTTAAAGAAATCTCCAGCTTACCATCGTCGTCTTCTGGCATCCTTGCTCCTTTCGTTTATTTGTATATGAATGGATCTTTTTTCTGTAATTCTTTAATCCGTTTTTTGAAACGTCGATTTTCTTTCCATGTTTTATATGGTGCACAAATCTTATTCCAAAGGGCTTTCAAACAAACCATTTTTTACTCCTTAACTTAATCTTTAATTCACTTTCTTCAGCATACGAAACAATAGTATGTAATGTAAACATTCTTCCGTATTTTAGTATAGCATCATTTACATCTTTTACATCTGCTTCCCAATCAGGCATACTAACTGACCAGCCTAATTCCATTGCTTGTTCCATTAGTTTAACTCCAGCAGTATCTCTATCTGGGACTACTATTACTTGCTTATTTAAACTATTTAGAAGTAGTGCCTGTTGATCTCTGACTTCACTGCCCAAAAGTGCAACACCTTCAATGCCTATAGCGTCTACAGGCCCTTCTACAAGAATTACAAATAATCTTCTATAATCCTGAGCATCTAAATTAAACACATATCCTGGTTGTTGTTCAGACAAATATTTTGGATGACCTTTTGTAATTTTACGTGCAGTCCAACCAACTATTTTATCTTCATAATAAAAAGGAATTATTAAACGATCTCGATAACCTAATGAAGCCGACCAATGAAAATTATAATCCTCAGTATATAACTGTCGTGACTTCATATACATTATAACTTTTTCTAATGCTTCAGGTACCTCTTTAAACTGTGAAATTGGTTTAGCGTCTTCAGGTAATGGAACTGTATTAAATACCGGTAATGTAACTATAGGATTAACTAAACCCTTTGCTTCGTTAAATTGTAATACCTGTAATGCAAGTGAAGTAATGTTACTATCAGACACTCCTAGCCATTCTAGCAAGTTCTTCATCTTAGGAGAAAGTTTTCTACCTTGTTGCCAACTAGCTTTAAAGCCACAGTTGAAACAATGAAAACTAACACCGCCATCACCATTTGTTATTAATCCGCCACGTTGTCTTTTATCTTGTGATGTTCCATTATGATGACAACACGGTGCATTAAAACTTGTCCACCCACTAGGAGTAGTTTTCCGTTTTGCTGGTAAGTGCGAGTTTAATGTATCTAATACGAGGTTAGTCATACTAGTATTATAACGTAAAGTTAGAGGAAAGTCAACTAGTTTTTAACAAGTATTTTGTCAATTGTGCCCGAAACTTTATTTTCATATTTGGCTCGTATATAAGAGAATACACCGTTAAAGTTTACAAATTGGGGTTGTGTTGGTGACTGTAAAGTAGTTGAATAAATGTCGGCCCATACAGTTAATCCAGAAACTTGATTTTCTAATGTACCTTGAATGGTTACTTTTCCTTCAAAATCTGTTGTATATATTGCCGCTGTATGTAATGCTTCATTACCGTTTCTAGAAGCTTCTGCTGATACAGCCTCACTATTATAAATGCTACTATCATATGAATCTTCAGTAAATGTTTTTAATTCATATGTACTTGCTGGTCCTGGAAATGCTTCAGTGCTAACATGAATAGTACCGGTAGCTCTGTAATCACTATCACCGTATGTTAATACTTTAGTATTATCAGACGTTTTAACTAGGTATACATTATAGCTTAGATATTGTGATTTTAGATTTAATAGATCGTTCTCTGTTACAGTTACAGTAAACTGACCTTTTCTAGTTGGAGTAGCTGTTTCAACAATAACTCCGTTGTGTTCTATCACAAGGCTTTTGTTCTCATCAAATGCTACAAACTTAGGAGTATACGTAGTTAAAATACTTAAAGGTTTCTGGTCTGGATTCTTAATTTCAAAGGTAAGTACATTGTCTATTCCTTTGTATACTTGTAATTGTCTACGATACACTGGTCTATACTCCGTTATGTTATTAGCCAAATCAGCTGTGAGGATGGCCCTGTTGGTTGATAAATATCTAGGTATTAACTGCATGTTAATGTCACTTTATACATAATAGTATTTATTTAAGATAGAGAGTATGCTACTAAAAGACATAGAAACAAATTTCCCATTTTTAAGCGTTGTACAGTACGGTGGCGACGAATACATAGGGATCATTGCTAACCAAGATCAATATGTTACGTCGATCTACGTATATACTATGATTAAAGAAACACTAGAAAAAGAACACTTTATACGTATGGGTGAAGTATGGTGGTTTGAAAGTAATAGGACTATTCCTATAAGTATCTTTTTACCTAAAGAATTTGCTAGATTTAAACATGCTTTAGTAACTATGAATACTAAGGATGTTAAAGTAACAGTAGGTCCAATAGTGAATTTAGGTAATCTATCTATAAAAAGAGTCAAAAGAAAAAGTGTTCAACTTGTTCGTAAACCTAAATCATCATGATTTTAGTTAAAGAAAATAATGACAAAACCCGAGCTGTATATAAATTAGCTGATGGCCGCTATAGAAAAGTTTGGTCAATCGTTGACGAAAAAGCTCTTAACCATCATGTTGAACTTTTAAATAAATTTATGCCTCACTGGGTTATTGACTGTGGAATAACTACAGAAAGTATGTATATTGACACATTACCTATATCAGGTAAAACAGCTGATACTGTCGAACATACACAAGAATTTATAGATAAAATTTATGAATTTTGTCTTGGCAATATTAATACAACTTATCCTTATGCTCACGGTGATTGGTCATTAAGTAATATTATTCTTACAGATGATGATGTAAGTATTGTTGATTGGGATAATGTAGCTGTCTCTGATCCAAAAGATGTAAT
>ENA-UZWW01012068-UZWW01012068.1-metagenome-genome-assembly--contig:-Day-5--50m-contig-12068_pt1 | contig 20285 bp, 19 predicted proteins | sample MGYA00260348_ERZ794908 | MGnify/ENA metagenome assembly ERZ794908
GAAGATGATAAGTATAAAACTCCACTCTCAATATTGCATTTGAAGGTATTCACAGAGGAAGGTGCTGTTTACTTAATGGGTATTTTAAACCAACAAGAAGCAGATAAAGCTATATCAATTGCACAATCATCAAGGGGTGTAAAAAAAAGTTGTTCCTTTATTTGAAATTGATAGCTCCTACAAATCAAACGCTGTAAAAAAAAACAGTGATAACGAGGAAATAAATTAGTTATTGATAAACCTTATAGTTTCAATTATCATTAAACTATTCTGAGAAACAACTCTTAATATTTAAATCAAACCTTAGTAACAAAATTCAATATTTATGAGCAATATCATTCACGTCACAGATGACCAATTTGAAGAAAAAGTTCTTCAATCAAAAATACCTGTTTTAGTCGATTTTTGGGCTGAGTGGTGTGGTCCTTGTAAAGCAATTGCACCGATACTAGATGATATTTCAAAAGATTATGAAGGCAAGTTAATTGTTGCAAAAATAAATATAGATGAGAATCAAAAGATTGCTGCCCAGTTTGCAGTTCGAGCCATACCTACTCTAATCATTTTTAAAGATGGTAACTTTGAAGCTGATAAAAAAGGGGCTCTGTCTAAATCACAACTAACAGCTTTTATTGACAGTACAATCTAAAAAAATATGCATTTATCTGATCTAAAACACCTACCTGTAACTGAACTAGTTGACTTAGCAAATTCTGACAAAATTGAAAATGCGGGAAGAATGCGTAAGCAAGACTTAATTTTTGCGATACTTAAGAATAAAGCTAAAAATGGGGATAAGTTAATCGGTGATGGCACTTTAGAGGTATTGCAAGACGGATTTGGCTTTTTAAGATCTTCCGATTCTTCATATCTTGCAGGTCCAGCAGATATATACGTTTCACCTTCACAAATTCGAAGATTTAATCTACATACTGGAGATACGATTGCTGGTGAAATTAGGACGCCAAAAGATAGCGAACGTTACTTTGCGCTTGTCAAGGTTGATAAGGTAAATAATGATGCGCCTGAAAATACAAAAAATAAGATTCTGTTTGAAAACCTTACACCTATCCATCCAACAAAACCTCTCACTTTAGAAAGAGATTCTAATGTCGAGGAGAATAATACAAGTAGAGTGATTGATATGGTTGCACCTATTGGAAAAGGCCAAAGGGGATTAATCGTAGCAAGTCCTAAAAGCGGTAAAACAGTCATGTTACAGAATATTGCTCATGCAATAACAGCTAATCATTCCGACGTTTCCCTTATTGTCTTACTAATAGATGAAAGGCCAGAAGAAGTTACAGAAATGTCTAGGTCTGTAAAAGGTGAGGTAGTAGCCTCTACTTTTGATGAGCCAGCTACAAGACATGTTCAAGTAGCAGATATGGTTCTAGAAAAAGCTAAAAGATTAGTTGAGCATAAAAAAGATGTTGTTATTCTCTTAGATTCAATTACAAGACTTGCTAGAGCTTACAACACAGTTATTCCGTCATCTGGAAAAGTATTAACTGGTGGTGTTGATGCAAATGCGCTTCAAAGACCGAAACGTTTCTTTGGTGCAGCACGAAACGTAGAAGAAGGTGGTTCGCTAACAATTCTTGCCACTGCTCTTGTTGAGACTGGTTCAAGAATGGATGATGTGATTTATGAAGAATTTAAAGGTACAGGTAATATGGAAATTCACCTTGAGAGAAAAATGGCTGAAAAAAGAATTTACCCTGCGATCAATGTGAATAAGTCAAGTACCAGAAGAGAAGAGCTACTTATCCCTTCTGACGTTCTGCAAAAAATATGGGTATTAAGAAAATTACTCTACCCTATGGATGACCTAGAGGCGATGGAGTTTCTCTTAGATAAAGTTCGATCTACAAAAAATAACTCGGATTTTTTTGATAGCATGCGAAGAAGTTAAGGAATTAATTAAACATTGATTTTTATCAAACTTTCTATAAAATACGACAATTATCAAGATTTATAAGTAATAACAAATTATGAAAAAAGACTTACACCCAAACTATCCAGAAATTACTGTAACTTGCAGTTGCGGCAATTCTTTCAAAACTAAATCAACTATGGCAAAAGATACGAATATTGAGGTTTGTTCTAAGTGTCACCCTTTCTATACAGGTAAGCAAAAAATATTGGATACTGCTGGACGTGTTGAAAAATTTAAACAAAAATATGGTATGTAATGTTTTTACATTGGATTGAAAAAAGGCAGTTATCTGCCTTTTTTTTTATGTCATAATTTGTAAATATGAAATTTGAATTAAATCATGATTGGCAAGGAAACATGTCATCACCTCGCTCAACACTTGGTGACAAAACAAAAATTCATTTATTCCTTATGCTTGCAATTATATGGATTTTTACCGGCTTGATTGGAAACTCACCTTGGATTCCTGCAGAATCAGAAAATGTAAGCATGGTAATGGATATTGTTTCAAATAATTCTATAATAGCCCCCTTAGCTGCTAGTCAAGATTCAATTAACAATCCACCCTTGTATCCATTCATAGGTGCTACTTTTGTTAAAATTTTTTCATCAATACTTGAACCACTTGATGCAATTAGATTATCAAATTTTATATGGATAAGTTTAACTTTAGTAAGTATAGGTCTAATGACAAGAGAGTTATGGGGAACTGGTTTTGGTAGACAAGCAGGTTTAATCTTTATTGCTTCTATTGGGCTTATTTTCAATGTTCATAGTATTAGACCGGAAGTTGCTGCACTATTAGGTTTCGCTCTAGTACTTTATGGTTTTGCACTATATCAACGAAGACCTTTCAGGGCTAGCTTAGTATTAGGTTTTGGTATATCCATAATCTTCTTATCTAATGGAATCTTATCGCTTTTAAGTATTTTAATAACCGCATTTAGCTTGTTACTTATAAAGCAATGGAGAAATAAGCGTTATTATTTATTCTGTTTAATTTCATCGATAATTGCCTTAGTTATCATTACTCCATGGATATATCTTTTATACAATTCTAATCCTGAAATTTTTTTTTCCTGGCTAAATAAAGTCAATGCGCCAAATGGTGGAGAATTCTTTTTTTATATTAAGAATATGTTATGGTTTACATGGCCTTCACTTCCTCTTTTTATCTTTGTTTTAATTAATAATTTTAAAAATATTATCCAACTTAAAAAAATTCATTTACCTTTATTTTTTTCAATATCAATCTTATTCACACTTTCTCTCAATGCCAACATAGATCAAATAAATCTCATGCCTCTACTATTACCGTTTTCAGTTGCTGCTGCAGGTGGAATTGATTTACTCAGAAGAGGTTCTGCAAGTGCTCTCAATTGGTTTGGTATATTAATTTTTGGTTTTTTTGGTTTTATGATTTGGTTTTTTTGGTTTGCAGTTATTTCAGGTTTTCCTGAAATTATTTATGATCGAATTTATTTTCTATCTGGAAACTATGAAGCTAAATTTGAATTCTTAAATTTCATTTTTGCATTTTTAATAAGTGGTTTATGGCTTTATATTATCTTTAATTTAAAGATTTCAAATCGGTCAGCAATTTCAAATTGGGCAATTGGTATCACAATGGTATGGGTTACTTTTATAATGCTTGTAAGCCCATTAATTGATAATAGAAAAAGTTATGCGCCTGTTTTTCAAGATGTTAAACAACATTTATCTCAAAGTTCTAGTTGCTTATATACATACAACTTTAGCTCACATGAAACAAATTTACTTCATTACTATTCTGGTATAAAAGCTGTTGATTCTAATAAAGACATCCAATGTAGAATAATATTATTATCACTTAATAATGAATCTAAAATGCCTTCTGAATATGAATCCTGGAATCAGATATGGTCTGGGAAAAGAATTGATAGAGATAAAACTTACTATATCTTACTTACAAAATAGTATTTTTTAATCTTTTAAGTATTTACTAATTGCATTAAAAACAAAAGGGTTTAATTGGCTATTTTTTTCTGATGTATCACTAACATGTTCTTTTATTTGATTTCTCATATCTCGGCCCCAGAACTTTTGTATATGCGAAGCTGTTTCTTTTTTTGCTTGCTCTTCATCTGGGTAGCTTATAAAAAAATTACCGATATCGTTTGCCATTCTGATAAGATTTTTTGTTTCCATCTCGTAATTTTACCCGATTATTTGCGTAGGATGTGTATAGCAATTATATCGATTATTTCGAGCAAACCCTACTAGAGTCATCTCAATTTGGTCTGCAAGTCGAGTTGCTAAAGCAGTTGGGGCAGAAATAGCTACCAATAGCTTAAGATTAAGATATGCTAATTTTTGCACCATTTCATAACTTGCCCTACTAGAAGTAATTACGAAGAAATCATTTAATATTTTTGTATTCAAGGAGGCTCCAATTAGTTTATCAAGTGCATTATGTCTTCCTACGTCTTCTTTGAGGATTATTAAATCTCCTTTAGAATTAAATAACCCACAAGCATGAGTTGCCCCTGTTTTTTTTTGTATTTCTTGTTGACCTGAAAAGTTCTTTAATGCTTTCAATATACTTTTCGAAAAAAACTTTGTTTCATTTTTTTTATTTTCAGGAATCTTAAGGACCTGATCAAGAGACTCAGCTCCACATAATCCGCAACCTGTCCTACCAGTTAAATTTCTTCTTATTTCTTTTAGACGTATAAATTTTTCAGTAGATATTTCCAAGTTAATTTCAATTCCATTATCTTTTTTTAGAACTTCAATTGAATATATATCCGATAAACTTGTTATAACACCTTCAGTAATTGAAAACCCTCTCGCAAAATCTTCCAAATCACATGGGCTTGCCATCATGACTACATGAGAAACCCCATTATAAATTATAGCTATAGGTGTCTCTTCAGCTAAAATTTCTTTAGTTGTCTCTTCGGAGTTGATATTTTTTTGAATGGATACTTCTTTGCAGGAGTGACTTGTTTGAATTAATTTTTCTTTAGTCACTTTGAATTAATTTACTTTTTCCTCACCATTTTTTACGAAATCAATTTGTTTTTCGCTAAATTTTTGATATTTTGATTGCCAGTTTGATGGTTGAGTTACTTTAGTTACTTGAACCGCCGTCACTTTAAACTCTGGACAATTTGTAGCCCAATCAGAATTATCAGTTGTGATAACATTTGCACCTGAAACTGGGTGGTGGAAGGTTGTATATACAACACCAGGTTGAACTTTTTTTGTTATTTTTGCACGAAGGACTGTATCACCTGAGCGACTATTTATACCTACCCAATCTTGCTCATTTATTCCTCTTTCCTCTGCATCATGTGGATGTATTTCAATTAAATCTTCATCATGCCATTCGATATTTTTTGTTCTTCTTGTTTGAGCCCCAACATTATAATGAGCCAAAATTCTTCCAGTTGTCATTATTAAAGGAAATTTACCATTCACTTTCTCAACTGTTGGTACATACTCCGTAATAAAGAATTTTCCTTTACCTCTAACAAACTCATCTACATGCATAGTAGGAGTTCCTTCTGGATATTCATCATTACATGGCCATTGGATACTTCCAAGCTTATCTAATTTTTCGTAACTAACCCCTTTAAAGGTTGGAGTTAACTGAGCAACCTCATCCATAATTTCACTAGCATGCTTGTAATTCATTGGATATCCTAATGCATTAGACAACATTTGAGTAATTTCCCAATCTTCATAACCATTTTTTGGTGCCATCACCTTCCTTACCCTTGAAATTCTTCTTTCTGCATTCGTAAAAGTACCATTCTTTTCTAAAAATGAAGATCCCGGTAAGAAAACATGTGCATACATAGCTGTTTCATTTAAAAATAAATCTTGAACAATGACACATTCCATAGATTCAAGTGCATGAGTCACATGTTGTGTATCTGGATCTGACTGAGCTATATCCTCTCCTTCACAGTAAAGAGATTTAAATTTACCTGATATAGCTTCATCAAGCATGTTTGGAATTCTAAGACCCGGCTCATCATAAATTTTTGCGTTCCATGCTGACTCAAATAATGCTCGAGTAGCTTTATCTGAAACATGCCTATAGCCAGGAAGTTCGTGGGGGAATGATCCCATATCACATGCACCCTGGACATTATTTTGGCCTCTTAATGGATTGATACCAACACCTTCTCTCCCTACATTTCCAGTAATCATTGCTAAGTTAGCGATACCCATAACCATAGTTGAGCCCTGGCTATGCTCTGTTACACCGAGTCCATAATAAATAGATCCATTTTTTTCATTTGCAAATAATCTAGCTGCTTTTCTGAGTAAGTCTGCAGGAATACCAGTTTCGGATTCCATAGACTCTGGAGAATTTTTTGAATCTTTAATAAAATTTAACCAAATTTTGAATGATTCATCTTCGCAACGTTCTTTTACAAAATCTTGATCGCCCAAACCTTCTTCGACAATCACGTGTGCAATTGAGTTAATTGTTGCAACATTGGTACTCGGTTGAAGTTTAAGGTGATAATCAGCTTTAACATGAGGTGTATTATCAACAAGGTCAATTTCTCTTGGATCAACAATTATTAATTTAGCACCTTCTCTCAGTCTTCTCTTCATCTGAGATGCAAATACTGGATGACCGTCCGTAGGATTTGCCCCAATAACCATAATTACATCTGACTTCATCACTGAATCGAAATTTTGTGTCCCCGCTGACTCACCAATTGTTTGCTTGAGTCCATACCCCGTAGGTGAATGGCAAACTCTTGCACAAGTATCGATATTATTATTACCAAAACTTGCCCTAACAATTTTTTGCATCAAATAAACTTCTTCATTTGTACACCTTGAAGATGAAATAGCACCTACAGAATTGTTACCATATTTCTTTTGTATTCTTTTTATTTCTGAAGCAGCATAGCTGATTGCTTCTTCCCATGACACTTTTTGCCAAGAATCTTTAATGCTTTTCCTTATCATTGGAGTGGTAATTCTATCTTTATGTGTTGTGTATCCCCAAGCAAACCTTCCTTTCACACAAGAATGGCCGTGATTTGCTCCACCATCTTTATTGGGTGTCATTCGAACAACCTTATCACCTTGTAGCTCAGCATTAAAGGAACAACCCACTCCACAATATGCACAAGTTGTTGTTACTTGTTTTTCAGGTGTTCCATGCTCTTCGATGCTTTTTTCAATTAATGTAGCTGTAGGACAGGCCTGAACACATGCACCACATGAAACACATTCTGAATCTATAAAATCTTTATTTCCAGCTGAAACTTTTGACTCAAAACCTCTTCCATCTATCGTTAAGGCAAATGTGCCTTGCGTTTCTTCACAAGCTCTTACACATCTTGAACAAACAATGCATTTTGATGGATCAAAAGTAAAGTATGGATTTGATTCATCTTTTTTAGAATCTAAATGATTTTCGCCCTCATAGCCGTAACGAACGTCTCTTAAGCCAACTGCCCCTGCCATATCCTGTAATTCACAATCACCATTCGTTGAGCATGTTAAGCAATCAAGTGGGTGGTCAGAGATATATAATTCCATTACACCTTTTCTCAATTCAGCTAACTTAGGTGATTGAGTAGAAACCACTAAACCTTCAGCAGCTGGTGTGGTACAGGATGCCGGATATCCTCTTTTACCTTCAATCTCTACCAAACAAAGACGGCATGAGCCGAATGGTTCTAGGCTATCAGTTGCGCATAATTTAGGCACACTAAATCCTGCAACTGAGGCTGCTCTCATCAAAGATGTCCCCTCAGGAACAGTTACATCTACGCCGTCAATATTGAGGGTTACAAGTTTTTCAGAATTTACTGAAGGTGTACCGAAGTCTTTTGTGTCATCCATAATTTTTTGCTTTTGGCATAATTAAGATTAGGATTTTGTCCTAATTCATTCGAAATTTTCTTAAATTACTAATTTTAGCAGTAATTTTATGCTTAAGTTTCTGATTTTTCAAGTCCAAAGTCTTTTGGAAAAAAATTTAAAGCACTAATCACAGGAAATGGAGTCATCCCACCCATAGCACATAATGACCCATGAACCATTGTCTCTCCTAAGTCCTTAAGTACTTCAACATTTTTTTCTTGATCAATACCATCTTTAATTTTATCAATCACTTCCATACCCCTTGTTGAGCCTATTCTGCAAGGGGTACATTTACCACATGACTCAATTGCACAGAATTCAAATGAATACCTTGCTAATTTTGACATATCAATCGAATCATCAAATGCAACGATACCCCCATGACCGACGACCGCATTAATTTCAGAAAACTTCTCATAATCTAGCGGTGTATCAAATTGATGCTCTGGGAGAAACGCACCAAGAGGGCCTCCAACTTGCACAGCTTTTATATTTTTACCTGTTGCTGATCCACCACCAAAGTCATATAGCAATTCTCTTAATGTAATTCCAAAAGCTTTTTCTATCAAACCAGTTTGTTTAAGATTACCAGCTAGCTGAATAGGAAGTGTTCCTTTTGAACGCCCCATACCAAAATCTGCATAAAATTTTGATCCTTTATCTAAAATGATCGGAATTGTTGCCAGTGAAATAACATTATTCACCACAGTTGGTTTTCCATATAAACCTTCAATAGCAGGTAGTGGGGGTTTGTACCTTACAAGCCCTCTTTTACCCTCTAAACTTTCAAGCAATGAAGTTTCTTCACCACAAATGTATGCACCAGCTGCTCTGGTAACTTCAAGTTTGAATGAAAATTTACTATTCAAGATATTTTTGCCAAGGAATCCATTTTTTTCTGCAATATCAATTGCTTCATTAAGAATAGCTTGAGCATGAGGATATTCTGACCTTAGATATATATAACCTTGATCAGCACCAACAGCTAACCCGGCAATAATCATGCCTTCTATTAAAACAAAGGGATCATTTTCCATAATCATTCTGTCTGAAAAAGTACCTGAATCTCCTTCATCTGCGTTGCATACAATATATTTTTTTTCAGAGGGGGCATTTAAGACGGTTTGCCATTTGATTCCAGTTGGGAATGCAGCGCCTCCACGGCCTCTCAAACCAGAGTCTGTAACCTCATCCACAATCTCTTGATTTGTTAACTTTAAGGCTTTACGCAAACCTTTGAATCCATCATGAGCCTCATAATCATTTAAGGAAACAGGGTCTGTAATGCCTACTCTAGCGTAGGTTAATCTTTCTTGATTCTTGAGCCATTCAATTTCACTTGTAATTCCAAGGGATAAAGAATGTTCTTTGCCTAGGAAAAACTCTCTATCAAACATCGAAGGAATGTCACTTGGATTGACAGGTCCATATGCCACTCTTCCTTGATCGGTTTCTACTTCTACCATTGTTTCAAGCCAAAAAAGGCCTCGCGAACCATTTCGAATAATTTCTAATTCGATCTTACGGTTAGCTGCCTCAACTTTAATTGCTTTAAATACTTTATCTGCGCCCAATGAAAGTGCACTTGAGTCTCTAGGTATATAAATTTTATAAGTTGTCATTTTTTTTAGCTTCTTGAATTAATTCATCAATCTTATCTTCGGTCACCCTTCCTATAACTTCGTCATCAATCATTACAGCAGGTGAGCAAGCACAGTTACCTAGACAGTAGACGGGTTCCAAGGTTATCGAATTATCTTCTGTGGTTTGGTGATAATCGATACCTAACTTTTCTTTGCAATAAGATTCGATATTTTCACTACCCATTGATTGGCATGATTCAGCTCTACAAATTTGCAAGATGTGCTTGCCAGATGGTTTTGTCCTAAAATGATGATAAAAAGTAACAAATCCATGAATCTCTGCAACCGAGAGACTTAGAGCTTTAGATATAGGTTCATATGACTCTTCTGGGATATATCCTAAATCATCTTGAATTGCATGCATTATAGGTAAAAGTGCACCGGGTTTATCTTTCAGCACTATTAGATGCTCTTCAATTTTTAGTAATTTATTATCAGTTAGCATTTTGTCTACATCGTTTCTTTAAAAAACATAAATTTATCAACATATTATACTTTAAGTACTTGATTTTTTTTTATCTAAAAAAATAATTTTTGTATGATTTTAATATATATTATGACAATGAAGCTTATAGATCAGTTCAATAGAAAGGTAGATTATATAAGAGTATCCGTGACAGACAGATGTGATTTCAGATGCGTTTATTGTATGTCAGAAAAAATGACCTTTCTACCAAAACCTACAGTACTTTCGCTTGAAGAAATAGAAAGGATAATTCGGGTTTTTTCTGAATTAGGCGTAAAAAAGGTCAGACTAACTGGAGGAGAGCCTCTTGTTCGAAGAGGAATTGATAGCTTATTTATGTCAATTGGAAAAATTAAAGCACTTGATGAAATTACCTTAACAACAAATGGGAGCCAACTTCAAAGTAAAGCACAAATGTTGAAGGACGCAGGTGTTGAGAGAATTAACATAAGTTTAGATAGTCTAAATCCTTCTACATTCAAAAAAATGACTAGAATAGGTGATTTAAATAAAGTTTTGGATGGTATCCATACTGCGATTGATGTTGGATTTAAAAAAATTAAAATAAACACAGTTTTAATGAAACAAATAAATGAAAAAGAGCTTTACGATTTAGTTGATTACGCAATCAAATATTATCTTGATATTTCTTTTATTGAAGAGATGCCGTTGGGAAATACTGCTTATGACAGACAATCTACCTCAGTGAGTAATGATGATATTTTATTGCAATTAAAAGAAAAATATTTATTATCAAAAACAGATATATCGACAAGTGGCCCTGCTGAATATTTTCGTATCAAAAATACAAAAACAAAAGTTGGATTGATCTCTCCACACAGCCATAATTTTTGTAAAGATTGCAACCGAGTTCGAATCTCATGCAAAGGTGAACTTTTTTTATGTTTAGGCCATGATACAAAAATTGAATTAATGCCTCTGATTAGAGAAAATCCCAATAATGACCTGCCTCTCAAAGAGGCGATACTAAACAGCATGGCAATTAAACCAAAATCTCATAATTTTAATTTGGCAGACGAAAAACCTTCTGTCGTCAGATTTATGTCTCATACGGGTGGGTAATTGAAGAGCGAAGTAGAGGGTATTATATTGGCTGGTGGTCAATCCTCAAGAATGGGGACAAACAAATCACTGGTTTTGTTGGATAAAAAACCTTTGATCGAACATATTTTTAATAGAATGAAAAAACAGGTAAACAAGCTCAGTATTAATTCAAACGAATTTTTGAGCATTTTTCCAAAATCTATACAGTTCGAAGATGAGTTACCTGGGCAATTGGGTCCTTTATCAGGGATATTTTCAGGTTTGGTTAAAGCAAAATCCGATTGGGTGCAATTTTGTCCGAATGATACTCCTTTTTTTCCAACAAATTTAGTTGAGCGATTAAGCGCACACATAGATGAAGAAAATCCAAAAATAATTCTACCAACATCAAACAATAAACTAGAACCCGTTTTTTTACTTTGCCCTAAACATTTGGCAAGTAACTTAAAAGATTTTCTATCTTCTGGAGAGAGGAAGCTTGAAGAATGGATCAAGTCTAATAATTTTCAAACAGTCGATTTTAAAGAAAAAGATGCTTTTTTTAATATCAACAGTATCTCTGATTTAGAAAAAATATAAGCCTTAAAGATGAATAAAAAACCATATATTTTAGGGATTTGTGCAGCAAATAGTGGATCTGGTAAGACATTTTTTATTGAAAGACTAATACCTGAATTAAAAAAAAGGGGTTACTCAGTTTCGGCCATTAAACACGCTCATCATAATTTTGATATTGATAAGCCAGGAAAAGATAGTTTTAAAATCAGAGAGTCTGGAGCAAAGCAGACATTAATTTTTAATGCTAGCCGGTCCGCATTAATTACTGAAAACGAAAAAAAAGATTTTGACTTAGATAAGGCACTTGAGCAAATTAATCAACCTACAGATATAATTTTAGTAGAGGGATTAAAAACAATGCCCATTCCTAAAATTGAGATTTATCGTAAAAAAATATCTAATGAGTCACTTTATATTAGAGACAAGAATATAATTGGTGTTATATCAGATGTAGGTATTAAATGTAATATTCCATGTTTTGATTTTATTAAAATGGATAAAATTACTGAATTTATAATTACACTTATAGAAAATGAAAAAAACAATCTCACTTGAAAACTTAGTTAATGACCCGGGTTGCTTATCAGAATACGATCCTAATGCGATGAAAATTGAGGTCGCGAGGAAATATATACATAATTTTTTAAAGGCAAATACAAAAACTGAATATGTTAATACTGAGGATGCCCTTAATCGAATTTTAGGTGAAACAATAATTTCAAAAATTAATGTACCTAATTATAATAATTCCGCAATGGATGGTTTTGCTTTTAATTTAGATTCCTTAAAAGAAAAAAATACACTTGAAATCGCTACAACAATTCTAGCTGGAAACCTCTCTAAACATAAAATTAAACCTGGCTTTGCTGCTCAGGTAATGACAGGTTCAAAAATTCCAAATGGCACTGATACTGTTTTACCATTTGAGTTAGTCAAACAAGAAAATGATTCTATTGTCGTTAGTAAACTTCCAACAAAAGGCGCTAATATTAGAAAGTTAGGAGAAGACATAAAAAAAAATGGGGATGTGCTTAAAAAAGGCGTTTTTTTAAGGCCTGCAGAAGTAGGATTAATTGCATCGATTGGGATAAGCAAAATAAAAGTTTTTAAAAAAATAAAAGTCTCTTTTTTTTCAACAGGTGATGAGGTTGTTAAAGCAGGTCAGCCTATCAAATCTGGACAAGTTTATGATAGTAATCATTTTACAATCCAATCCATGTTAAAAAGGATAAATGTTGAATGTGTTGATCTAGGCATTATTCCTGATGATAAAAAATTAATTGAAAAAACATTTAAGAATGCTGCAAAAGTATCTGATGCAATCATTACAACAGGAGGTGTTTCAGTTGGAAAAGCTGATTTCATGAAAGATGTCTTAAAAAAATTAGGTAAGGTTTTATTTTGGAAGTTATCAATTAAACCCGGAAGGCCAATGGCTTACGGTGCTTTTAAGGCAACTCCCTATTTTGGATTACCTGGTAATCCAGTGGCTGCAATGATTACATTTTATCAATTAGTACAACCGGCGCTTAAATACCTTATGGGTCAAGATAACTATAAACTTCCTATGTTGTTAAAAGCGAAGTGCGTTGCACCTATATCAAAACGGCCTGGGCGAATGGAGTTTCAAAGAGGTTTTTTCACAAGTAAAAATGGGGAATTATCTGTGAAACCAACTCCTCATCAAGGCTCTGCGATTCTCAGCTCAATGAGTAAAGCAAATTGTTTGATTGTGTTAGATATAGACCAAAAATCAATTAAAGTTGATGATTATGTCAACATCCAGTTAATGGAAGGCTTGGTATAATTAGTTAATCTCTAGGCTATAATTAATAAATGCTTTAGTCTTTTTTTTAAACTTCAAAAAAAACAAAAGGTCTGATTAAATATGAGTAAATTAGAAATAAACCATGTTGTACCAAATTTTAGCTTACCAGGGACAAGTGAGACAGACTTCTCCTTAAATAACTTTCTCGGAAAATTGGTTGTTTTATATTTTTATCCAAGAGACGCAACGCCAGGTTGTACAAATGAAGGAATCGATTTTACAAACCTTTATCAAGATTTTAAAATCAAAAATGTAGAAATATTTGGTATATCCAGAGATACCATCAAATCACATGAAAAATTTAAAGAAAAATACAATTTTCCTTTTGAGTTATTAAGTGACTCTGAAGAAATTGCATGCAAACTATTCGATGTCATTAAAATGAAAAATATGTATGGTAAACAAGTTCAAGGGATAGAGAGAAGTACCTTCCTAATTGATACACAAGGTAAGCTCCTTAATGAATGGAGGGGCTTAAAAGTACCTGGCCATGCTGAAGAAGTATTAAATTCAATTTCATAAATTAAATTACTTTATGGTTAAAAAAAATAATAAGAAAGTTTTTGTCCTTGATACAAATGTTCTGCTTCATGATCCTTCAAGTTTATTTAGATTTGAAGAGCATGATATTTATCTGCCTATGGTTACAATTGAAGAATTAGATAATAATAAAAAAGGTAGTTCAGAAGTTGCCAGAAATGCGAGGCAAACCCATAGATACTTAGAAGAAATCATCGGCCCTGCTTCAGATTTAAAGAATGGCTGTGCACTAAAATCTGAAACAAATCCTCACATAGATGGAAAACTTTTTTTACAGACAGAAACTATTAGTTACGACCTTCCTATTTTAGCTGGGGTTAAAGCAGACAATCAAATACTAAGTGTTGTTGTTAACCTCAAAAATAAACTTAAAAAAACTGATGTCATTTTGGTATCAAAAGATTTTAATATAAGAATTAAAGCGCGTGCTTTAGATATTTCTGCTCAAGATTATTTTAATGACAAGGTCATGGCTGATGCAGAGTTACTTCATACGGGAATATATGAACTACCAGAAAATTTTTGGGAAAAACATAGCAAAGATATGGAGTCCTGGCAAGAAGAAGGAAAAATGTTTTATAAGATAACAGGTCCATTATGTAAGAGTTTTTTTATTAATGCGTTTGTTTTCTATGATTTTGATAAACCTTTTTATGCCATAGTTAAAACAATTAATGGGAATTCTGCTACCCTTCAGATTGTTCAAGATTACACTTTACCCAAATTTAATATCTGGGGCATCAAAGCAAAAAATAAAGAACAAAATTTTGCTCTAAATCTTTTAATGGATCCAACTATTGATTTTATATCTCTATTAGGTCAGGCGGGAACAGGGAAGACTTTATTAGCTCTAGCTGCAGGGCTTGTTCAAACGTTAGATAAAAAAATATACTCAGAAATCATTATGACAAGAGCTACAGTTTCTGTTGGTGATGATATTGGCTTTCTGCCTGGGACTGAGGAAGAAAAAATGACTCCTTGGATGGGAGCCTTAGAAGATAACTTAGATGTATTAAACGAATCTGACGACAGCTCAGGTGATTGGGGAAGAGCGGCTACACAAGATTTAATTAAATCTAGAATCAAAGTAAAATCATTAAACTTTATGAGAGGTAGGACATTTTTAAATAAATATTTGATTATTGACGAGGCTCAGAATCTAACTCCCAAACAAATGAAAACGTTGGTTACACGAGCTGGTCCGGGGACTAAAATAGTTTGTTGTGGAAACATCGCACAAATAGATACACCTTATCTGACTGAAGGAAGCTCTGGGTTAACCTATGTTGTTGATCGCTTTAAAGGTTGGGAACATAACGGTCATGTAACTTTAATGAGAGGTGAAAGGTCGAGGTTAGCAGATTATGCAGCAGACACACTCTAATAAAGATTTTAAGAAAGGATTTTATCCTTATCTTTCCGCCCAATTTCTATCCGCTTTAGCTGATAATGCATTATTTTTTGTAGCAATCGCCTTATTGGTTGAGATGAATGCGCCCACATGGCACCAACCTCTTTTACTTAATTTTTTTGCTCTAGCATATGTATTACTTGCCCCTTTTGTTGGGGCTTTTGCAGACTCTAGGCCTAAGGGTCAGGTCATGTTTTTGTCAAATGGCATAAAACTTTTTGGGTGTTTAGCCATGTTTTTTGGTATGGAGCCTTTGTATGCTTATGGCATTGTCGGAGTTGGTGCTGCAACCTACTCTCCTGCTAAATATGGCATATTGACAGAGTTGCTTCCTAAAGACTACTTGGTTGCTGCTAATGGATGGGTAGAGGGCTTAACCGTTGGAGCGATTATTTTAGGTGCAATTGTTGGGGGATTATTAGCGAAGTTTGATGTGCAAATGGCTATCTTAATTATTGCCGTTTTATATCTTTTGGCAGCAATTTTTAATCGCTATATTCCCAACCTTCCAATCATCCATAAAATAAAATCAAAAAACCTATGGTCTTTATTGAAAGATTTTTATTTTTCTTTTACTAAGCTTGCCCAAGATCGCTTAGGGCAACTATCACTTGCCGTAACCACGCTTTTTTGGGGAGCTGGCGCAACCTTAAGATTAGTCGTTATTGCTTGGGCGGCTTTTGCCCTTAACTTTGAGATTGATAAAGCAACCCAACTTTCAGCAGTTGTTGCATTCGGTGTTGCAATCGGTTCTGTTATTGCTGCTCGCTACATATCAATGAAAAATTCAGTTGGAATACTACCTCTCGGTGTATTGATGGGAGCATTTGTTTGTTCGATGGTATTTGTTTCAAGTTGGGAATATGCAGCCCTTTTACTTCTATTTATTGGTATTTTTAGCGGTATGCTCATCGTTCCGCTTAATGCGCTTCTTCAGCATAGAGGTCATATTTTAATTGGCTCAGGACACTCAATTGCAGCTCAAAACTTTAGTGAAAACCTAGGCATCTTAATTCTTAGTTTCACTTATACGATTATGGTTAAATATGGCCTTCCTATAAATGGGATTGTCTTTATATTTGGCTTATTTGTTTTAATGACTATGGTGATTGCAAGTATTTATTACTCACAGGATAATTAATAAATCTTTTAATGTAACTTCACACTAGTTTCTGTTCTTTGGCTAAATAATTTTCCTAAAAATCTAAATAAAGTACTAGCAAACCCATGAAGTGCAACTAGATGCATTTGATAAAGTGAGAGATACATCAGTTTTGCTATCAATCCTTCAATAAACATACTTCCACCCAAAATTGAACCCATTAAATTTCCAACTGTAGAATATCTTCCAAGATTCACAAGTGATCCGTAATCTTTGTAGACATAATTAGGTAGTTTATCTTTACCACTGACGACTTTTTTGATTGTTTTATATAATAGTGATGCCTGTTGATGAGCGGCTTGTGCTCTCGGTGGAACATTTTCAATTGCTCCTAGTGAAATTGGGCAAGCAGCACAATCACCAAATGCGAAAATATTTTCATCTAATGTAGTTTGTAATGTAGATTTTACTTTTAGCTGATTAATGTTATTCGTTTCTAGTCCCGCAATGTTCACTAAGAAATCGGGTGCTTTTATTCCAGCCGCCCATACAACAAGTTGGGATAAAATTTTCCTGTCTTTATGTGTTTTAATCCCATCAGATGTTACCTCAGTTACTCGCTCTCCTAAAAATAGATTTACTTTTAGTTTTTTTAATTGGTCAGCAACAGCATCGCTTATTCTCAGAGGAAGAGCAGGTAAAAGTCTAGGACTTGCCTCAATTAAATTAATATTAATATCTTTATCAGGATCAATATTTTCTAGTCCATAAGCTGTCATCTCCCTAGTTGCCTTATGTAGCTCTGCAGCAAGCTCTACGCCAGTTGCACCTGCACCTACGATGACTACTTCAAGTTGACCAGGTTGGATTTTTGAATTTTGTGTTTGCGCCTTAACAATTGCATTATGCAAACGATTATGAAAACGTTCTGCTTGATTTTGATTATCAAGTGCAATTGAAAATTCAGCAGCTCCGCTAACAGAAAAATCATTTACGGTGCTTCCGATTGACATTACTAAAGTGTCATACTTAAAAGTTCTTCTTGATATGACTTCATTGCCCGCATTATCAAAATATGGCTCAAGAGATACTTCTTTTTTCTCACGATCTAAATTATCCATTCTACCTAAGCGAAATTTAAATCCATGCCAAAACCCTTGAGCTAAATAATCTAATTCATCTTTATGGGGATTAATGCTCCCCGCTGCAATTTCATGTAAAAGTGGCTTCCATATATGAGTTTTTTTTGCATCAATAAGTGTAATTTCCGCTTTTTTCTTTTTGCCAAGTGAATTACCTAGTTTAGTAGCTAGCTCCAGACCTCCAGCTCCACCGCCAACAATTAAAATTTTGTGTAATTTATTATTTTCCATATTTAGATTCTTTCAAATTATTCTTTGGGATTTCTTTATTGACTTTATTCGGACAAAAAAAAACGACTAAAACATTATATCTTAGTCGTTTAGATTTTTTATTTCAGAGTTGTAACTGTTATTTAACTTCCTCGTTACCAGTTAAACCTTTACCATTTGTTCTAACCCAAGCAATTGTTTTTAATAACTCATCAACCGTCATACCATCATCAGGAGCCATAACACCAAAGCCTTTGCCGCCCATCCCACCGTTTGTTCCAAACCATACTGTTTCAAACATACCTAAGTTGGTAGCATCTTTTGGATATTTAAATGTAGGGCCAACTAAACCAGGTCCCACTTGTCCTTTTGCTGTTGGTCCATGACACTGAGTACATGACCAATAACCAAATCTTTTCTTACCTCTTTTTTCAGCTTTAGCATCACCGACATAAATATTTTTTCCTGTCTTAAGAAACTCTATTTCAGCTGGTGTCTTTACATTGTCTTTTTTCTTAGTATCACCAAAAGCTTTCGGATTCGTTATCTCAAAGGTTGTCCCATCTGTTGTTTTTTTTAATACAACGTCTGCTTGTGCAAAACCAGCGAAACCTATTGCTGTGCTAACAAGTGCAGAAGCGACTATTTTGTTTATTAACATTTACTGCTCCTATCTATTATTAAATTAACTCCCATACCATAATTTTAACAGCTCTTAATTAATATGTGTCATGTTTGATGTAATAAATTTTAATCTTTATGTCTTTTATATCCATCTAATCTATCAACGAAAACCGGCTCTGAATAAGGTATCCCATACTCATCCATGATGGCATAAATTTTATCCAGATTTCTAAATATGGCTCCTTCAATCATCTCTCTTCTATCAACTTCCCTTTTCCTAACGCCAGCCGAAATATTCCAATAAGTCTTACCTTGAAGCCTTCTATTGCCTGTTGAATATTCAGGAATTGGAACTATAACCAAATCTGCATCTGTTTGTTTGGCGTAATAGCCCCCAAGAGGTCCCCACATTATTGCCACATCAATTTTTCCACTTACTACATCTTCTACTGGCTCACCAGGGGATCTAGTTAGGTCTCGTTGAATTCTGTAAGGCCTTGCATTAGCCATCAAGCCATTAGCATTAAGTGCTTGCGCAACAGGACTTTTATCAACCAAACCAATCACCCCTTTTTTTAAATCAGGTGAGTCCCAGCTGCTTATGTCATACCCACTATCTTTACGGTAAATCCAAACATGCCCTGCTCTGTAGTAAGGTTTTGTTGTATCAAGGGCATCATAAGTCGTATTGGTTCCTATGATAAGATCACAGCGTTTCGCATTTAAGGTATTTCTCAAAAATCCAAAGCGATCATGCCAAAATTGATAACTTAATTCTTTGCCAAGGTCTGCTGCTAACACTTCAGCAATTTTATTTTCAAAACCTTCACCCTTATCATTTGAATAAGGCAGATTATCTTGGTCAGCACAAACTTTAAATTCATTTTCATTCGGTACTCTTGTTGGTTCTCCGGGTTTTCCCATGTCTGGGTTTACAGCAACATTATCTGCCGCATTAACTGAGAAGCTTATTAATAATATAAATAGACTTCTTGATAAATTTTTAAACATTTTAAATAGTTCCTTTAATTTAATTTTTGCAATTATACCTTCAAAGAACACTTTATTCTCTAATGATAATCTCTATTTTTTATACAAATTTAATAAGTCATTTGAATAAAAAAAAACACCCTACCGAAGTAGGGTGTTTTTAAGACTAACTAACTAGTACTAAGTTCTATAAAAGATTATAGAGCAAATACTGTTAATGCACCGCCGCCAGGAGCCGCGTTGTATTTTGTTAGTTCTTTATAACCACCAGCAGCACCAAGTGCGTCTGTGTCATTTGTTAGACCAAGGTTCATAGCCACACCAGCCCAACCACCGATGCCTGATAGGACACCAACGTGTTGTTTACCTTTGTGTGAGTATGTGAATGCATTACCAATCACACCTGAACCAACTTGGAATTTCCAAAGTTCTTTACCGCTTTTCGCGTCAAGAGCTTTGAACCAACGATCTAAAGTACCGTAGAAAACTAAGTCTGAAGCAGTTGTTAAAGCACCACCCCAAGCTGAGAATTTCTCTTTGTTGTACCATACTTTTTTGTTAGTCATTGGGTCATAAGCAGCAAAACCGCCCATTACGCCGTCAGGACCAGCAAACATAGTAAGTGTCGCACCAACCCAAGGCTGACCAGCAACATACTTAGACTCAACTGGTTCGTATGTCATACAAACGTGGTTAAGTGGTGAGTAGATTAAGCCAGTTTTAGGTGAGTATGCAGCAGGCTGTTGGTCTTTAGTACCAAGAGCAGCTGGACATGTACCTTTAGTGTTGTAATCTTGGTGTGTTGAATGTGCAGCTTCTTTCTGTGGCACACCAGATTTCATATCAATACCAGTTGACCAGTTAACGAATGGATGCACTTTTTC
>ENA-UZWW01003300-UZWW01003300.1-metagenome-genome-assembly--contig:-Day-5--50m-contig-3300_pt1 | contig 20076 bp, 14 predicted proteins | sample MGYA00260348_ERZ794908 | MGnify/ENA metagenome assembly ERZ794908
TAGCCCCATCCACACATGGCGGTCTCGTCTGAATCACAGGCCGAGAGCGTTTTGAACTCGCCCTGTTCGTAATCCGATACGGGTCCGCACGTAGAGTCCGGACCCGCGTCGCCCGAACACGTGAAACATTTCGACTCGGGTGAAGTGGGTTTTGCATTCGCAAGCCTGTCCAGATCATCACGTTCATCATCACGCACGGCGGCGGTGTTGCCGTTCTTGCACCAATACAGGCAACTGTGCTCACCGCTCACCGAAGACGGATCGGTACTTGAGACAATTCCAGAGAGTGCACTAGGCTGCGTGGCGCCGGTGCAGAGATAACAGTTCATTTCGTTGTACCGTAAACCGTTGGCGGACACCGGCTCGTGCACCTTCACTCCATCATCGCACGTGTAGCGGCAAGTGTCCGCAGCCGAGTCGGCGGTATTTCCATCCACACCATCAACCGGAAGGGGGTTGTCGCCTCCATCACAGTTATAACACCCCGATATGGAAGAGTATGGCGAGCCGTCGGCGGCGTACTGCAGTGTGCTCGCAGTCCCATCACTGACGCACGTGTACGTACAGGCGGCGTCAGTGTCTGCATTTCCGTCAATGCCCGACACAGCCACTGCTGTATCCGGAGACGAGGAATTGGGGTCGCAGTTGTAACATTTAAGGTCCGCATGAAGCAACCCGGACGCCGCCTGCTCCTTATTTCCGGCACCATCACACACGTACTTGCAGTCGTCGGCGTTGGCCATCTCTCCGTCGAATTCCATGACTGGGCCGGCCGGCTCGCAATTCCAGCGGCTCGCGCGCTCGCTGCACACGGGGGAACACGCCTCCAAGTCCCGGTGCTCGCCCAAACCGTCCTCTTGGACCACACACCCGTCTGCGGTGCACGTGAAGCACATGCACTCCTCCGCGCTAGCCAGGGTTCCGTCGGGAGCCTCGATGGGGTTTCCGGAAGAGTCGCACTTCCATTTCCATCCACACTTGTTTTCGGTTGTACATGTTGCAACGTCGGTGTACGTCCCGTACGGACTGAGGATACAACCGGACATTTGTTATACGCTCCTAATTTTTTTGTACGGCCTACGACTGGCACATGTACTTCCAGCCACACTTGGTGGTGTCGTCCTCGAAACACTCCTGGTGCGTGTCGTACTCGCCGCCACCCGCGTCAAACACGCACAAACTCGCGGGCCCGGGCGGCGTTCCCGTGCACGTCCAGCACGAACACTCCTCCAGGCTCGCGAATTCGCCGCCAGGTGTCTGCACGCACCGCTCCGCGTTCCCCGCGTCCGGGTGGCACGCCCAGCCCAGCGTGTCGTCCCGGCACACGGCCGCGCCATCCGCCTCGCACGCCGACACGCTCGGGTAGGCACCCCCCGACTCGGCGGCCACGCACGCCCCGTCGCGACACACCCCGCAGGAACACTGCGCGCGGCTGTCCCAGATGCCGCCCGCGCCCTGCACGCACTCGCCGGACTCGCACTTCCACTTCTTGCAATCCACGCACGCGCGTTTGCGCAACACCACCAACAACACCACACCCACCGTGAGCACAACCGCCACGATGGGCACGGCAATGGCAATCTTAACTTTGGTTTTCATTTAGGAATCAAGTTTATTTTTTAAAACACATTAACGATTTGAGACCGGCGTCTACTTCCTCCTTTTTGGCGCGCTTGCGCTTCCGGACCGTGGGCTTGCGCGCAACCTCTCCCGAACTGGGCCGCGCCGTCACGCGACACACGCGCATCATGGCCCGCGTGTTCAACCCGCGCGCCTTCACCTGCTCCACCGCGTCCAGGAACATGCGGTCCACGTCCGGCACCGGCAGCAGGCCCAGGATGCCCTCCAGCCTCCGCTCCAACTGGTTCGTCAGGTAGTAGATGGTGTCGATCTTCACGCCGTGCTCCGCCACGTACTTGGGGTCCTCCGCGCGGTCCGACACGCGGCTCAGCTTGGCGTCCTCCGTAATCACAAACGGCACGCGGTCCCCGGGCCGCGGGATGCCGAACGCGCGCCGAGCCCGCATCTTGCGCACCACGGCCAGCTGCGGCTGCGCGTCGTTCGAGTACGACTCGTCGGCCTTGAGCGAGTTCGTGATCTGCAGCTTCTCCAGCGGAATCGCGTTGGCCACCAGGCCCGCCACCGCGCGCTGCACCACCCGGAACGCCTCCTCCGGGTTGTTGTCCTGCATCGTCAGCGTCAACACGTCCTTCATCACCTCGCGCACCAGTCCGCAGTTGTCGCGCCGCACCACCGCCAGGCCCTTGACGTCCAGACTGGGCGGCGCGTCCGGGCTGTCCTCGAACTTCTGCCCCGCGTACGTCTTGCGCTTTATCAGCAGGTACGGGTAGAAGATCTTCTCGAACTCCAGCACCACCGTGTCGGGGAAGATCTTGGTGGTCTCGCGCGCCACGCGCTCGCCCATCTCAAACGCCGCCGCCACCGTGGACACGCCCGGGAACGTCAGCATCACCGAGTCGGTGTCGCCGTAGATCACCGTCGCGCCGTACGTGTCCTCCACAAACTGCTTCGTCTGAGAGATCGCCAGCCGGCCGTTGTAGGTGGTGGCCACCGCCACCGGCAGACACGGGAACATGCCGTTGTTCACCACCCCGCAGAACCCGTACACCGAGTTGCAACTCACCTTGAGCGCCAGCTGCGCGCCGTCGCACAGCCGGTGGTCCAGACTGCCCTTGGCGTACTGCTTCATCTCGCGCTTCTTGGCCTTGCGCGCCTCCAGCAGCGTGCCCAGGATGTCCGGCAGCAGACCCTTGGTGCTCTCCTGGAACACCCAGGTCTTGCCCCCGATGTCGTAGCGCCCGTACTTGATGCCGGGCAGGTCGGCGTACTCGGGGTCCAGCACCAGCGAGCTGGGGCACAGGTTGAAGCCGCGCATCAGCGACGGGTACAGCGACGCAAAGTCCAGCGTGGCCACCGGCGTCTGGTAGTACCCGGGCGTGGGCTCCAGCACCGTGGCACCCTCGTACGTCGCCTCCGGGTCCCACCCGGTCTCGCGCTGGTTCATCACGTAGCCGCGCGACCGCGCAAACCGCGCAATCAGGTTGAAGGTCTTGATCTGCTGGCCCCGGTTGCACACGTCGTCCGCCAGCGTGTTGCACACCTGGCTCATCTGGAAGGTGTTGGCCACCACGTTCAGCCGGTCCAGCAGCCGCACCACCAGGTCGCAGTCCACCTGGCAGTACACCGCAATGGCGGCGCGCGCCGTCGCGCTCACCTCGTACATGCGGAACAGTTTGCGGTAGTTGTTGTCCCCCGACGCATCCAGCGCGGGCTGCACCAACGCGTCCATGATGGCCAGACACGCGTCCGCCGTGCCCGCGTCCACCCCCACCAGCGCCTGGTTCACCGCGTGCACCGCCCCGTCCAGCGCGGCGCGACACGCGGTGTAGTCCCCCGACTCGGGGCACGCGCGATCCGCCTCGTCCATGTGGCGCTCGCACTCGCCCGCATCGCGCGTTCCCAGGATCTGCAGCAGGCCGCGCCGCGCGTCGCCCAGCAGGCCGCGCACCCATCCCGGCAGGTCCAGCACCACCTTGCGCGTGTCCTTGAGGAACGCGTCGCACACGTCGTCCAGCTTGTAGCTCGACAGCTTCTGCGAGTCCTTCACGTACATGAACAGGTCCATCTGGATGCGCCCGGGCTGCGGGAACCAGCTGATGATGTTCTGCCCCTTGGCGGCCGAGGTGAGCTCGCGCACCTTGAGCGGGTGCGGCACCATCAGCAGTCGGCCCATGAAGTCGAAGCGACACGTGCGGCGTCGCAGCGCGGCCGAGGTGAGCTGCGCGCGCGCCGCCATGTACGCGTAGTCGAACCCCGTGCCGTTGTAGCTCACGATAAAGTCCGGGTCGGCGTGCACGGCGATGAGGTCGCGCCAGCCCATCAACAACTCGTACTCGGACGCAAAGGCCTGCACCGTGATGTCGGGCACGGCGTCGCACTCGCCCAACACTTGCATCACGCGCGCGCGCGGCTCGGTGTCGCCGTACACCCAAAACGTGGTGCCGATGTACGTGACCTTGTCCTCCGGATGCGACGCCTCGGGGAAGCTGCGGAAGTCGTGCGAGTGCGCCTCGATGTCCACCGCCGCAATCACAATGGGCGCGATCGCGGGCCGGTCCAGGGGTTGCATCACCCCGTTGCCCAGCCGCACCTCCAGCTGCGACACCGTGGTGCGCGACGCGTCCGGCACCACCTTGTACGACCGCGCCGGCACGCACGCCCAGCCCGACGGCTTGAGTTCGTGCAGCGCCAGGAACTTCTCCGACATGGCCACCTTGTCCTCGGACACGAGCGCGGGCTCGAGCGCGCGCAGACACGCCAGAGAACGTTCCGAGAACATGCGCGACATCACGCGCAGCAACCACGGGTTCTTGAACCGGATCTCGGCGAACCCGAACGAGCGCACGCGGGTGGGGTCGTGCGCGTCGGGCACCCACCCGTACGCGCGCTTGCGACACACCTGGCTGGCGAGCACGTCGGCCACGTCCAGCGAGAAGCGCGTGCGCACCTCGCCCACCGCGCGGTTCACCACGTCCATGCTCATGGCCCGGGTCAGCTCCACGAACAGGTAGGGCATGAAGCCCGACACGCGCGCCGTGATGCTGTGGCCCGAGCCGCTCACGCCAAACACGTACACCTCGCACGCGCTGCTGGCGCGCTCCTGCCACCCCTCGGTGTCCTCGTCCACAACGAAAGAAGAGTCCTGCACCAGCGACTCGGGGTTGCCCAGGTCGAAGCCCGGCGCCGGCTTGCACACCTCCACCGCCAGGATCTGGAAGCGCAGCGGGGGCTTGCTTGTAACACTTGGCAACTCCGGGCGCAGGGGTAAACGTGTGACGAGTTTGTTCGGTTGCACTGCCGGTTGCTTTGAAAAGCGTTCGTTCCGAATAGCCGCATTTCTCTCGCCGTCTCCGAGGGCCTTAAGACGCGAAATTTCCAGCTGTGCAGTCAGCATCGCAGCCTTCTTCAGACGTTCACACTCCAAAGCAGCATCCCGATTAACATCGTGTCTTTCGCAGTCTGCACACAGTGTAAGCCGACGAACACACCTCAGACTCACATCACCCGGTTCACGGGCGGGGACTTCGAACACGTTTGTGTCTCCCAGCAACTTGTCTAGATCCATTAGTTTCACGGTGCTGCATGCATGGGTCTGTAGAACCTCCACAACCCCGGTTTGTTCATCGTCCGTGTACATAACGACATCACCGATGTAGTTAGACCCGGTAATCTTTTTCTCAGTCTTGGCCGTCTTCCCCGCCGACCATACTAACCGCGTTGCAGTACATCGCTTGCACTGTCTGTAAATCGAAATTTCCGCAATGTGATCCGCCACCCAGTGTTTGTAGTTGTAATGCATCATCGTCTCGGAACCGCCACCTGAACAATCTCGATGCGCTTCGGACTTGTGTGAAAAATGCCATATGTTTTTCACGCCTTGACGCAATATAAGTTCGGTCTCACATTCCAAACATGAAAACGGACCTTCATGTTTCGACGCATGCGCGTCAACAACCCCGGTTGGGGACATGGCAAGAGGGATAAGCATAATATTTGTAAATATGATAATGAATGAATTTATTCTCATGAACCTTCTCCGAACGTTACGTAACGGTTTAACTGATGGTCTGCTTGGTAACCCAACTCCCGCTCTCGCGCTTGGAGAAGCGCAGGTCGCCGCTGCTGACGTCGATTCTCCAGGACCCATCCGTGGCGTTGTCCCCCATGTACACCACACCGTCGCCCGCGCCGCCACCCAGGTACACCGTGGTGTTGTCCAGCTTCGCCACGTCGTCGATGCGGTACTCCTTGCCCGTCACCACGTTCACGTGCTCGCTCGAGTCCCACGACTTGTTGGTGTTGTCGTACGCGATCGTCTTGTCCACCGTGCCCTTCAGCGTGATGCCGCCGCCGTCCGCCGTCACGTCCGAGGGGGTCGTCACCACGCCCAGCTCGATGTTGTGGTCCTCCACCGCCAGGGTTGCGGTGTCGATCGTGGTGGTGGAGCCGCTAATCAGCAGGTCCCCGTCCACCACCAGGTCCCCGTGCACCAGCGCGTTGGCCGCCACCTCCAGACTCGTATTGTCCCCGCCCGTTCGGTTGGCCGAGATCTTGCCGTCCACGTCCAGCTTGCCGAACATGTTGACTGCGCCGGAGCACGTCATGGTGTACAGCTGGCTGTCGCCGTCCACGTCGATGTCGTTCGCAACCACGAGCGCGGTGCCGGACCCGTTGATGGTGACGGTGCCGCTCGAGGTGATGGCGGCCGTGGTGGAGGCGCCGCTCACCGTCAGCGCCTTCACAATCGTGCAGTTCTCGTTCATGGTCTGGTCCGCGTGACTCACGATGCTGGCAGCCTTGATCTGGAAGCGCGGGGTGTCCGCCAGCGTGGTGGCGGTGCCGTCCTCCACGTGGAAGTCGATGCGGGAGGGCGCCTTCACCTGGTGGTCGCCCGCGGCCACGTCGGCCCAGGTTCCGTCCGTGCACACGTCGATCTTGGCGCCCACGCGGTGGTAGGAGCCGGTGTCCTCACCATGGAAGCGCATCGAGGCCAACAATTCGTCGGCGGCGAAGTCTTGGTCCGCGTTGTAGAACGACATGATGGGCCCGCTGGACGCAGCAGTGAGGTTCAGGGTCGCGCCCGCGTGCGGCGAGGGCGAGATCGTGGGCCCGCACTGCGTCTCCCCCTTGAGCTCCGTGTCCGCCTTGACTTCCAGACCCACGCCCGCCGTCTTGTACGCCTTAATCTTGTTGGTGCTGGTGATCCCGGTTGCTATGATACCGCCGTTATGGGTCGTCTTGGCGGTAAAGGTAGACGTGCCCGTCACATCCAGCGTGGTGCCGATCGTGGCAGCCTTGTTCACAACCAGGGTCGTGGTGTCGCTGCCGTCGATGGTTAGCTTGGAGACGGTGGACGCGGCGTTGGAGTCGAACCCGGCGGCCATGGTGGCCACCCCCGTCAAGCTGGAGGTGCCGCTCACGCTGAGCGCACCCAGGCTGGCGGTGTTGGACACGGTGAGCGCCGTGCCGTTCCCACTCACGGTAAGATTGGTGATGTCGGACGCGGCGTTCACGTCAATGCCGCCTTCGTGTACGCTCTGCGCGGTGAACGTGGCCGTGTCCGTCACGCCCAGCGTGCCCGTCACACTGGCGTTGGCACTCACACTCAGCGCGGTGCCGGAGCCGCTCACCACCAGCGTGTCGATGTCGGACGCGCCCGCGTCGATGCCGCCGGTGTGCACGCTCTGCGCGGTAAAGGTGGCCACGCCGGTAACACCCAGCGTGGTGCTGAGCGTGGCCGACACACCAGACAGAGAGTTTGTCAGAGTCACAGCCTTACTAAAGTTAGCGTTTCCCGCACAGAGCAAAGAGCCAGTGGTGGCGACCACCAGTTGTCCCGTGCATACCACGCCTCCGGTGGTTATGTTATTGGAGACGCTGACCCCGGTCGCGGCCGTGACGGTGAGCTTCCCGTCGAAGGTGGCGGCCGCACCGGTGAGTGCCCCCGTGATGTCCACATCGCCGCCCACCGACACGTCGCCGGTGAGGGTGGAGTCGGCGGTCACCACCAAGCCGGTGCCGCTGGCCTTGGAGATGGTGAGCGTGTCGCTGAAGTCGGAGGTGGAGTTGATGTCCAGCGGGCCGTTGGAGATGACTCCACTGGCACCCGCCACCACCTGGAGCGCGCTCATGTTGTTGGTGACGGTGAGCGCGGTGCCGGAGCCGCTCACCACCAGCGTGTCGATGTCGGAGGTGCCCGCGTTGATGCCGTTGGTGTGCACGCTCTGCGCGGTGAAGGTGGCCACGCCGGTAACCCCCAGAGTGGTGCTGAAGGTGGCGGACTCCCCCGTCAACAGACCCCCGATGCCCACCGTGGACGCAAAGTCGGCGGGTCCGTCGCAGTCCAGGTCGCCCGTGCCGGTGACGGTGAGCGTGTCGTACGCATCCACCGGGCCGTACGCGCGCAACGTCGCGCCCGCGCCGCTGCTACCCATGTTGATGCCGGCGCCGGTGGCCACCTGGATCCATTTGGAGTTGATGGTGCTGCCCATGGTGAGCGTGCTGGTAATCTCCACGCCGATGAACAGCGCGGAACCATTGGTGATGGTGAGCGCGTTCCCGCCCGGCGCACCGATGTAAATTCTGCCGGTGTCCACCGTCATATTGCCGTAGATCGTCATCGCGTCGTCAATCAGGAGTTTGTCCGAACCCCCTTTGGCGAACTTCATGGCCGGCCCGGAACTGTTGAACTCAATGTCGCTGGGCTCGGTGATGGTGAGGCTGCCAATCATAAAATCGCCACCCAGCGTGGTGTTGCCCGCGGTCACGATGTTGTTCACGTGCAGGTTCAGGTACTCCTGGATGTCGACGGCGTCGGCGGGGTTGCTCGCGGTGGCCACCAGCGCGAACTCGTCCGCGCTCTCGTCGTAGGTGACTCCCACGAACGACCGGTTGAACAGGCTGAACGTGGAGGTGGCGTCGGGCTGCGTGGTCCAGTCCGACTCGATGGCGAGCACGCGCGTGGAGTGGGTGTAGTCCGTGATCTCGCGCACCTGGTTGAGTGCGCCCGCCGGGCTGTCGTTGGTGATCTTGATGTACCAGCCGTTGTAGAAGTCGTCGGCCGCGCCCACCATGCCGGAAGGCAGCGTGGCAACCGAGGTGCCGGCACCGTCCAGCGTGCCCGACTCCTTGGCGGTGTCGGCCACGATGTCGCCGGAGTAGCGCTGCATGAGTATGCCTCCGTCCTTGGAGGACAGTGGCGACTCGTTCACCACAATGATGTTGTCGGTGACGGTGAGCGTCTGCGTGTTCACCGTGGTGGTGGCGCCGTTGACGATGAGGTCGCCACTCAGGGTGAGCGAGCCGCCCACTAGCGCGTTGCCCGCCACGTCCAGCGCGGTGCCGCTCTCCGACAGGGTGAGCTTGCCCGTCATGGTGGCGGTGCTGTTCACCGTCAGCACATCATTCAAGGTGGTTGTGCCCGTGGTTGTGAGTGTGCCCCCCACGCTGGCGTTGTTCACCACACTCAGCCCCGTGCCCGAGCCCGACGCGGTGAGTTGTCCGGCCACACCCAGTGTGGTGGTGATGCTGGCACTGTCGAGCGTGGTGGCGCCCGCGCTCAGAGTCCCGGACACCGCCGCGTTGCCACCCACGGTCAGCCCCCCGTTGGCAGTGAGCGCGCCCGTGAAGGTGGCGGCCACTCCCTGCATCAGACCCGTGAAGCCCGAGGCGCCGGTAACCGTGAGGTCCTCGCTGATCTCGACGTCGTCCAGGAACTGCGCGTTGCCGGTGACGCTCAGCCCGTACACGCCACTGCCCGTGACCTTGTTCAGAGTGAGCTTGCCGCTGACAACGGCGTCGTTGGTGACCTCCAGACTGTTGCCGGTGGCGGCCAGACACTTGACGACGCCCGTCAACTCGGAGATGCCGCTGTTGCTGAGACCCACGTTGGCGGTGGCCTCGGTGCTCATGATCTTGCCGGCTGCGGTGATGCCGGCGGCGGTGGAGATGGCGCCGGTGAGCGTGCTGGCGCCCGTCACGGTGAGCGTGCCGCCCACGGTGGCGTTCTTGACAACCGCGAGCCCGGTGCCCGACCCGAGGTTGCACTCCACCAAGCCCGCGAACGAGGCCGTGGCCGTGCCGGTGAGCGCGCCCACGCTGGCGGCGCCCGTGACCGTGAGCGTGCCGCCCACACTCGCATTGTTGGATACCACGAGCGCGGTGTTGTCTCCCGAAGCCGTCAACACGCCGGTGGAGGTGAAGTTGGCACCGCTGATGTCGCCCGTGAGGTCGATGTCGCCGGACACGGTGAGGTCTCCGCCGATGGTGGCGTCCTGAGTCACGCTGAGCCCGGTGCCCGCTTTGGTGAGGCTGAGCGTGTCGTGGATGGAGACGGTGGAGGCAAAGTCGGCGGCCGCGTCGCAGTTCAGGTCGGACGTGCTGTGAATCTTGACGTTGCCGTGCGCGTGCAGGAATCCATTGGAGGTGATGGAGCCCCCAATCGTCACCCCCGGGGTGATGCTGACTGGTGCGCTGCCACCTATCGTGAGCGACTCCCCGGGCAGGTTCTTGGTGATGGTGACCGCGCCGGTGACCCCCAGGTCGCCCGCGATGGCGTTGGTGCCGCCCGTCAACACGTTGATGCCCGTCATCTCCACATAGCCGGTGGCCTTGATGTTGCTGCTGGCAACCAGACTGTAGCCCGTGCCCTTGGTGGCGTTGATTTGGCCCTCGGCCTCGATGATGTCGGACGCGCACAGCTTGCCGTCGGAGGTGATGGTGAGCACGGGCGAGGTGAGGTCGTCCGTGGCGGCCGTCGCGCTCTGCGTGAAGAACTGCAACTCGGTGGGCGCCAGCGTGGTGTCCACGCTGTCCCACTCGGTGGAGGACGTCACCGCCAGGATCTTGGCGCCGGTGCGGTACACATCGGAGTGGTGTCCGCTGAACACCATCTTGCCCAGCTCGACTTGGGTGCTGCCGGCTTGGTCCGAGGTGCGCGTGGCCTGGATCCAGGGCGCCACGTCCTTGGCGATCAGGATCTGCTGCTGCACGTCGTGCGTGGGCGGCAGCACGTCCTGTCCCAGACTGTTCTCGCAGTAGTTGACGGTGCCGTGGAACTTGGTCTTCAGGTCCTCGTGGAAGTGCAGCCGGTTGGTGTTGGCCGCGTCCCAGAACACCACCTTGGAGGAGTTGGTACCGAGGTAGAACCCGCCCGAGGAGCGCAAGTCCCAGAACGTCTTGGAGCCTGAGAAGGACTGCGCGGTGTCGTCGATCCAGTGGCGGGCCCCCGCCTCGGCACCCGCCACCCTGGGGTCCACCACGAGTTGCGCCAGACTCATGTCGGCGTACGTGGTGGCATTGATGGTGTCGACCGTCAGTGTACCCGCCACGTTCATGTTGCCGCTGGCAACATCCAGCGCCGTGCCGGTGGCATTGAGTGTCACCGCGTCCTCGAAGGTGGACGCACCGGTGACGTCCACCCCGCCGGCCGACACCGTCAAGCCGGTGCCCACCGTGGCGGTGGTGCCCACACTCAGACTCGTGCCCACGGTGGCTGCGGTGTGCGCGGTTACCATGCCGCTGGCCACAGTCAGCCCGCTGGTGAGCGATCCATCCACGTCGGCGCCGGCATTCACGCCGAACACGTACTGTCCCTTGAAGTCGTCGCCGGTGCCGCTGTGGCTGACCTTGAGCGACGCCAACTCGTGCACGGTGGCGTCCAGCTTCTTTCCCTTGAAGTCGAGCGTGATATCGCGCGCGCCGGAGCCGTCCGAGGCCACCGGGTTGAAGAACGAGCCGTCGCGCGCCGCGAGGTCGCGGAATTGGATATCACCAAAATTAGAGATGTCCGTCATGGGTTTTTTATTGTTCTCAAGAAAATCGTGCGTTGCGTGAACGCGGATTGATTATTTATCGTATGTAAATGAGTCTCGAATGTCTCTTAATGCATATATTCGGAACGAGTGGCAATCAATAGACGTGCAAGTTCCGAGTAACCAGCCGCACGTGTGGGTGTCGGACGTGAAGTGCTTCGCCAAGTACCAGGGCTCCACCGTGTTTGTCACGCTGGCGTTAACGCTGCGCCTGGACCCCACGGATAACCAGGCGGACTTTGCGAGTGTGTCGCTGCGGGTGGGACTCAAGAACTCGTTAGACAAGGTTCGGCTGTCAACCATCATGACGTCGGTGGACGAGACGTCGGAGACCCGGTTCAGTCAGGCGATGCTGGAGTTTCAATCCGAACAGCTGGTGTGCACCGCGTTCCCGTTCCTGCCCCACCGAAGTTACGAGGTTAACGCTCAATTTTTCTACAGGGTGTCTTGAAAATACATATTTATTCCCAATGTATAAAACGCGATGTCTCTCCTCCGGGAGCCAGCGTTTATGAGGTCCATAATCGCCGTCCCCGGGAACTTTAGGTTCACGGGGGTGGAGGGAAGCATGTTGGTGGCAACCGCGGGCGGCACGATCGACGCGTCGCCCTCCATGAACGTGACCGAGGCCAGGCTGAACGTGACAACCCAGAGCGGGATCTACGTTGCCGAGGCAACCGAGGTGGCGGCGCCGGGCGTGCCTGTGGATGGCGGGGGTATATTGTTCGTGGAAGACGGCAAGCTCAAGTACCGCGGTTCAACCGGTACGGTGACTACAGTGGCGGTTGCGTAAAAGTTTATTTCATAATGTCCTGTATCTCTATGTTTTCCTGTATGTTTTTGAGTGTGAGCTGCGCGACGCGCGCGTCATTCGGGTGCGTCTTGTCGGGCCGCGGCCGCACCACGGTGGCGACCCAGCCGTGCTCGGCCTCGCGCAGAGCACACTCCACAACCCCGTGTGCGCCGGGAGGGGCGTGCAGGTCGACCACAAACGCGGCTCGCTCGCGCACGCCCCGGTTCTCCAGCCACAGCGCGCCGTCCTGTAGATAGAAGTCGATGGTGTGGTCGGTGGCGCGCTTCCACTTGTAGTGGTCGGCCTGGCGGCCCACCGTGAGCGGCATGCCCCGCTCCGGCACCAAGATGAGTCCGTCGCTGTTGGTGGGTATGCTGCGCGCCACCTCGTCGTAGCCCACCTGTCCAAACTCGAACCACTTCTTGGCGCGGATGACGAGGCCGGGCGACTTGATGGTGTTGACGGCGCGCACCACCTCTCCGCGGCGCTCGGTGTGCGACTTGTGGCGCATGGAGTAGCCGCACATGGCAACCACGTCGAACACCAGGTACTGCTGCGATCCGTCGGGCAGAGTGACGAGCTCCCCGTCCAGCAGCGTGCCGCTGTAGTACTCTGGCGGCGCCTTGACGCCGACCTGGCGGTGCGCGAACGTCCTGTCCACCAGGGCCACGTAGTCCATCTCGGGTTCGGAGGTGAAGGAGAACAGCATGAAGGCGCGCGTGCCGTCGGCCTTGGCGCCCACCCAGTACTTTCGGCGCGCCAGGCCGGGCAGGTCCTTGCGCATGAGGCTGACGGGATGGTTGCACGGGGTGACGTCCCTGGACCATCGTGTGGCGCCCCACAGCGTGGGGATCATGTCCCGGATGTCGTCCCGAATCGCGGCATTGGTTTCCTGGGAATCGGTTACCGACATGTGGTGTGTGTGTGCAAAGTAAAAATGATGGCGTATCTTGAACCAGAAAAATCTTATCTTACATGTAAAGAAAATGTCATCTCGTATGTACAACTATGACGGGAACCACAGCATTAGGGGTGGCGAGGGTAACGGCTCGTGCGGGGTGACGGTCTGCCTCATCATCGCGGTGGTGTTCGTCGCGATTCTGCTGGCGCTCATGCTGATCCCGGTGCGCGGCGCGGACGGCGCCAGCGTGTCCGGCTTCGCTCGTCTGATGAAGAAGAAGAAGGCGCCCGCCAAGAAGGCGCTGCGGTCGCGCATCTCTCCCCGCCGGGTGCGCGCGGGCCTGGGGGGCGCGGTCGCGTCTCCGTCCGCCGTGCAGCACCACGCGCCGCAGTACCGCCCCCCCGCGCCCTTGCCCGCGGCGCAGTTGATGGCGCCCACCACCATGCCGCGCGTGTCCCCCGGTCTGGAGATGATGCAGACCAGTAGTGCGGTGGAGTCCGACATGAACAGCTCGTCGAGCGAGGCGGGCGGCGTGGTGGCGAGTCAGTACTCGGACACCAGCTACGCGATGGACCCCGGCATGATGACGGCGTCCTCGGCCACTGACATCCAGGGCGTGGAGACGTTCATGCCCATGATGTCGGACGGCGTGGGCAGTGACAACGGGCCGGTGGACCCCTCCACCGGGCTCCCGCTGTTCACCACCGGCAAGCTGGTGCGCTCCCAGATGTTGGGCGGGCACGGCGCGGGCAGCTTCCTGAGGCAGCAGCAGGACCCGCTGTCCGGGTACAAGCGGCTGGGCAAGAACATGTGCGGCGCGCAGAACGCGCGGCGCGACCTGGCGTCCCGGCGCACCCAGTTCAACGCCGCGCGCCTGGCCGACCCCGACGGCGACCCGGTGTTGTTCAACACCTCCGAGTTCATGTACTCTTAGGCGCGGCAGGGAGGGTGCAAAATAACTTTTGGCGCTACCTCAAAAACATGTCCTCCAACGAGTTGGTGTCCACCACGCTGCTGCGTGAGACCGGGAGTCAGCGCTACAGTCTGGTGGTGTTCAGCCCGGTGGTGAGCAAGGTGTCGTACCGCGTGCACTGCGTGAAGAACGGCGAGCCGTCGGACGCCGCGTTCCAGTCCGGCGTGCTGGAGTCCAAGCTTTCCGGCCAGCGCCACGCGTTTGTGATCCCGGTGGCAAAGGGCGTGGGTTATTTCATCGAGGCGTGCCTGGACTACGCAGACCAGCCGAGCTCGAGTTTGACGTGGGTTCTGGAGCCGTTCAAGCGACGCAAGGTGTCCCGCGAGGACCTGGCGCCCGCGAGCGAATAAAAATCATAACTTAATTTAACACACACGTATACCCCCATGGATGCCCTGCGCACCTCAATCCGCGAGTTCTGCGAGTTCGAGCTGGAGCTCAAGGCCACCCAGGACATCCACCGCAAGGCGTGCGAGCCGTCCATCGTGAGGCGCAACACCGCGTACGGCTCGCTCGTGCGCGTGATGCAGGACGACGACCTGCACCTGCTGGAGTTGCCCACCGGCGGCTTCCTGCGCCGCTCCACCGTGAAGACGCAGTGCGCGCTGAAGCGCGAGCTGGTGGAGGCCGCCGTCGAGTCCGCCGTGGCAGACTTCAAGCGCGTGTCGCGCGACATCCCCTCCATGCAGCAGGCCCGCGAGGCGCTGCTGAAACTGATTCAGACCCGCGTGCGCGAGCACCGCACCTCGGAGGTGGTGAAGGTGAGTCACGTGGAGACGCTGCCGCGCGGCGTCAGCGGAGACATCCCGCGCGCCAACGAGTTCATCGCCTCCACCGCCTCGGAGTGGATGCAGACGCAACAGGCCCTGGGCGCGGCTCGACGAGACCACGTGGAGGCCAAGAAGGCGCTGGACGCGCGGCGCGACGCGCTGCTCGGCATGCCCGGCGTGCGCGAGTACATGAAGCGCGAGTGCCCCGACGGCAAGCCGGTGCGCATCCAGGGACACGACACCACCTTCACCTTGCGCTACAGCGTCAGCAGTCGGAGGCGGCCCATCCGCGAGGCGCAGGTGCAGGACGCCATCACGCACTCGGTGAACACGCTGGTGCACGACCCGGCCACGCCCGTTTCGGCCTCGGCCATCGCCACGCTCATCATGGACACCGCGCTCGAGAACGCGGGCAGCGACACCAACGACACCTACACGCTGTGCGCGCGCACCGGCAGGAAACGCGCGGCCAACGGGGAGACCCGTGGTGCGGTTGATGCTTGATTAAAATAAATTATCCTACCCTCAAACATGCACGCGGGCGCCACCGAGTCCGAGTTTAACATCTTCAAGGCGCTGGCCAACCCGCGCCACGTGGACCTGAACAAGTCCAGCGTTGTGTCGCGTGCGCTCGAGAGAGAGCTGAACGGCGCGCCACCCTCGCCACCCCCGCGCAGCGCGCCGCCCGCACCACCCTCGCCGCGCAGCCAGCCCCCCACGCCCGTGCCCAGCCTGCGCGTCTCCGAAAAGTCGTGGCGAGCGCCATCCGAGGTCGACGACACCGAGGAGAAGCAGGCCGCGCTGGTGGAGCTGAACCAACTCAAGATGGACGGCGTCATCCTGAGCCGACACTTCACCATGGACGACGCGCTGGGAGACATGACGTTCGAGATTAACCGCATCCGGTCCAACGGCATGGCGTCCGAGGCGGCCGTCATGGCCACCGCGGGCCTGGGCATGGTGCTCAAGGGGCTGGAGGCCGCCAACAAGCAGTGGGGACCCGTGCTGCACCTGGACGGCTGGTCCGACACCGTGGCCTCCAACCAGTCCACCTACAAGTCCGTGTTCACGCGCCTGTACCGCAAACACTTTAGCAAGGGCGCGCAGATGTCGCCCGAGGTGCAGCTAGCCATGATGGTGGGCGGCTCCGCCGTCATGACGCACGTGGGCGCCAACGTAGACTTTGACTCCATCAACAACATGATGTCGGGGTTCATGAAGCCCGCCGCGCCGGCCGCACCCGCACAGACCGCGGGCGAGGGCGCGTTCTCCCATCGACCCACCATGAAGAAGCCCAGCCCCATGCCGCCACCCCCGCCGCCGCCCAGGCCCGACACCACCCAACACCAGATAGAGATAGAGGAGTTGAAGCGAGAGCGCGCCGCGCTCCAGGCCCAGCTGCGACACCAGACCATGGGCGCGCCTGTGGTGTTTGCGACGTCCAAAATGGGCCCGGGAGATTTCGAAATACTTGACGACTAATAAACATGCAGGTTGCCACTCCACGAACCCTGGCGCTGCTGCCCCCCGAGGTGCAGGCCAACTTCCCTCCCACCGTGCCCTTTGTGCGCTACGGCACGCACGGTGACGGCACGTGCTTCTTCCACTCCGTGTGCGCCGCGCGCAACGAGCAGGGCTACCTGCACACCACGGCCGCGGAGCAGAAGCGCATCGGCCGGCAGTACCGGCGCGACTTCACGCGACACATCACCGACGCGCGCTGGACCGAGTTCGCGGGCCGCCACGGCCTGGACATCAGTCCGGCCCAGATCCGGCGCGACTTCCGCAACAGCCGCCACTGGGCCAACCAGGGCATGATCCAGTTCGTGGCGGACGTGATGAAGCTGAACATTATGTTCGTCGACACCTCCACCTCCAAGATGTACTGCGGCGTGCACGGCGGCGCGTCGGAGCCGCTCATCATGATCCTGTGGGTGAAGCGCATGCACTTCGAGCCGGTGGGCGCGTGTCGCGGCGTGACGCCCGACAAGACCGGCGTGCAGTTCGTGTTCGACCCGCGCGCCGACGCCGACATCGTGGACCAGCTCATGAACAAGTACAACGGGCAGTGCGCGGTGTAGAGGAAGCCGCGCGGAATGTTCCGCGTCGAGAATGAATATATACTCACAATAAATATTTTCGCATGAGCGTGCAGCATCTCGGGATCATGAACGCGCTGCGCACCGGCAACGTGGTGCTGGACATGCTCATCGCGATGTGTGTGCCCTTCGCAATCACGCTGTGTGTCCAACTTAAGGACAAGGCGATAAAATACTTTACACGGCTCGATACCGTAGAATACGTGACGCGCACCGTCGCAACATCCGGATCGTCTCCGACGGAACAGGCGGTTGTGCAGAAGGCCATCATGGAGACGATTGTGCGTAACGGATTCGTCGTCGGAAAGAAGTCAAGCGTGGGATTGGTTGGAAGCCAGATTGCACCGTGGTACCGGGTGCAGGACCAATTTGGGGACGTGGAAACACTCAAGAAATTCGTGGTTGGTCCGGAACCCGCGCCGAACACATGGACCGAGGTGGGGCCCGGTGTCGAGATTTTAATTCGAACAACGTTGGCTGATAAAGTGAGCTCAACAGAATACACCTTGCGAAGTAAGGACGAGTCTGTTGACAAGTGGATTTCTGATGCGTATGCGCAGTACGTGCGTGTAAGGACTCCAAAAGTAGCGAACTTGAGATACATGTACCTCCGAGACTCTGAACTGACATACAACCAGTATGAGCTGAGCGATGCCAAGACTTTCGACGCCATGTTCTCACCGCACAAGGCCGATATAGTGAGATTGGTCGACGACTTTGAGGATAAGAAGGGAATGTTCTCGAACCCGGCTATCCCTTATAAATTGGGGTTTCTGTTGCACGGACCACCCGGCACGGGGAAGACGAGCATGATTAAGGCGATGGCCAGCTACACCAAACGGCACATCGTTTCGGTACCACTGAGCGGCATCGAAACCAACACGGAGTTGAGCGGAATTATGTTCGGTAAGACGTTCAAGGGCAGGACGTTCGAGTATTCCGAGATCATGTTCGTGTTGGAGGATGTGGACGCGGCAGCAGATGTGGTGTTGAAGCGCGTGAAAGACGCACCTGAACCCGTGGAGGAGGAGGACGATAAACCGAAAACGCTGAAGAAGAAGAAGAAGTGCGACGACGCGCTGAACCTCGCCGGGGTATTGAATGTCATCGACGGGATTGTCGACACCCCGGGGAGGATTCTGGTGATGACAACCAACCATCCGGAGAAGTTGGACCCCGCCCTGATTCGTCCGGGCCGCGTCAACATGAAGATCTGCCTCGGGTACATGCAGTCCAAGGAAATCATCGAGATGGTTACGTTCTACAAGGGCGAGGTGTCGCCCGAGCAAGCCGCCGAGCTGCGTGCCCCCGCCAATATCACACCCGCCGCGGTCGAGCAGGTGTGCATCTCTTCGGATACGGTGGATGATGTGATTGCCGACATTAACAACTGGGTGGTGTAGGCGTTGTAGGCATTGTAGGCGTTGTACGTTTCATGTAAAATACATTTATTTCAAACTCGATATCTTGGGGAGGTGCACGTCGGGGTCGAGCGGCACCTCCCACTCGCGGCCCTCGCGCGCCCACGCCGCCGGCACCGTGGCCACGTAGCACAGCCGCGACAGGTCCGAGCTTATCTCCACCTCGGCGCCCTTCACGTGCGTGGCCGGAGAGTGCACGTACAGCAGCTGGCCCGGGGTCACCTTCAACTCCGTGCCGATGCGCTTCTGCAGGCCGTCCATGTGGGTGGAGCTCTCGTAGTAGATGCCCCCGTTTATCTTCACTAACAACACGTCCAGGCGCGAGCCCACCATCGCGCTCGCGTCCTCCGTCAGGGGGTCGTCCGTCATGTCGAAGCGGAACAGCAGCATGAACGGGTGGCTGTTGTGCGACACCTCGGGCCAGCTGCGCACCAGCTGGCGCGCCAGCCAGGCCGGGAACATCGACAGACGGTCCGACGTGGTGTCCAGACTCGGCTCGGTGCGGGGTTCGCGACGCGCGGGCGCGCGCTCCTGCTTCTTCTTGGAAAGCTTGGCGCGCAGACGGCTGCGTGGGGAATCCATTAAAATTTGTACAACCCAATTTATTATTTCGCACTCTCTACGACGCACTCTTCAGAAAACTAGTCAACCCGCCGCCCTTGGCCACCGGCTGCTTGCGCTGCCGCTTCGTCGGACGCGGCGCGGGTTTCGCCTCGGTCTCGCGCGTCTTCATGTACGCGTCGAACTTGGACTCCGCCGCGGGCGCGGGGTTGCCCGTCTGCAGCGGGTGCGTCGGCCGGCGCAGACCGCGCAGCTCGTGCTGGCCCTCGCGCAGCGCCTCCACCACCGGCGTGTCGCTCGTCTCGCGCGTGGTCGAGTGCTCCTCCAGCACCATGGCGTGCGACACAAACGGCGGCGTCATCAACACCGTGCGCACGTGCACGCTCTTCTCGCGGTACGCCGCGATGTCCAGGTGGCCGCCGAACATCTTCAGGAAGATGCGCGGCGGGGCCTCCTTCGCGTTGAACACCGACTCCGGGTCCAGGCCGTACACGTTCACGCACAGCTCGTTCAGGCGCATCAGCAGGTCCTGCTGGTCGTGGCTGTGCTGTTCCAGCAGGTGCTTCTTCGCGCAGTTCAGCGAGCAGAACACGCCGTACACCTCGTAGTACGACCGCTGGTCCACCATGGCCGTGCTGCGCGGGATCGACACCGGCACGCTGTCGAACGGGTGGCAGCAGTTCCAGCAGTGCAGATCCGTGCGCTCCGGCCACGAACACATCGGCGCGCGGTCCAGACTCACCGTGTGCGAGAACAGCCGGTAACTCGTGTACTTCGCGTTGTGGTCCATGCGTCGCCGCGAACTGCTGCACACCACCTCCACCGTGCCCTCGGGAGGAGTCGCGCAGGACACGAACACGTCACCGCTGGGTTGTTGCGTGTGGCGTGTACTGACGGACGTCATAAAATTTTAATTGTGACAAGAACATGCCGAAACTCGCCAGGACCCGCACCAAACCAAACCCATACACGAGAACGTGCACGTTCCCGGGGTGCGGCAAGGAGTTCAGCAGGTCGGACAGTCTCACGGTCCACATGCGCACGCACACCGGTGAGAAGCCGTACAAGTGCGAACACGAGGGGTGCGAGTACGCGTGCAGCGTGTCGGCAAGTCTCACGGTCCACATGCGCACCCACACCGGCGAGAAGCCGTTCAAGTGCGAAC